>Ga0209445_1000193_pt1 | contig 34932 bp, 34 predicted proteins | sample MarorgKNORR_S2LV_4_FD_188223 | JGI IMG/M metagenome (GOLD analysis project Ga0209445, IMG submission 188223) | Marine microbial communities from the Southern Atlantic Ocean, analyzing organic carbon cycling - NADW_A/KNORR_S2/LV (SPAdes) (version 2) | ecosystem: Environmental > Aquatic > Marine >... | reverse complement strand
TACCATTTCTTGGCCAAGATGACGGCCTGTTATTTATCGAAGATGGGGTCTATAACTGTCTTGATCAGCTTGATTTACCCGATATAGAAAATTTCAGTCTCAAGGAAGACATGAAAGCCAGAGGGATCTCTGACCGTAATCGAGCAGCTACGAAAACTGTAAATTACCTGGAATTTGTGGAGCTGTGCTGCCGTTACGACAAGGTAGTGAGTTGGTTCTGAGTGATCTAACTTTCAAACCAGGTGAGCTTCTCCTTCAGCTTTACAACTCTGCCAACAATAATGATGGTTGGAGGTTTTATAGGGTTTTGTAAGGCAGCTTCAGGCAGCTCTGCCAAGGTTGAAACTAGCACTTTTTGATCACGGGTCGTTCCTTGCTGAACAACCGCTATTGGCATATCTGAGTCCATTCCGTGAGCCACAAGTTTTTCACAGATAAATTGCAGGCCTAAAGACCCCATGTAAAACACCAGAGTCTGTTGACTTACGACCAGTGACTCCCAGTTTAAGTCAACTGAACCATCCTTAAGTTGCCCGGTAAGAAAGAGCACGGACTGAGCAAAATCTCGATGGGTCAACGGAATCCCTGCATAGGCGGCACAGCCAGACGCGGCGGTAATACCAGGTACTACCTGAAACTGTATTTCTTCTTTCGCAAGCGTTTCCAGTTCTTCTCCTCCCCGTCCGAATATGAAAGGATCACCCCCTTTCAGGCGTAAAACTTTTTTACCGTCTTTAGCCAACCGTACTAACATTTCGTTTATCGTTTCCTGTTTTATAGTATGGTCCGCGCGCGCTTTACCTACATGAATCTTTTCAGCATCTGGGCGAACGCGTTTTAAAATTTCAGCAGACACAAGACGATCGTAAAGCACGACATCTGCCTTATACATGAGACGCAGAGCCCTAAGTGTAAGTAGATCCGGATCACCAGGGCCTGCACCTACCAAATAGACTTCACCGGGCGTTGGTCCAGTAGATTTCTGGCTTAGCGCTGCCTCAATATGTTCTTTCGCCTTGGTGGTATTACCACTGTAAACCATCTCTGGGACCTCGCTATCCAATAGCCTTTCCCAGAAGCTTACGCGCCCGCTGAACTCCGGAATCTCTTGACTAACTTGTACTCGGTAAGATCCCAATAATGTTGCTAACTCACCCATTCGAGCTGGAACGAGAGTATCGTTTAATTCTTTGATCCTGCGTGTCAACACTGGGGAATTCCCCGAACTGGAAATCGCAATCAAGACTGGGGATCGGTCAACGATAGAAGGCATGATAAATGAACAAAGATCTGGTTGATCTACTACGTTTATCGGGATTTCAAAATCATTCGCAAGCTTGGACACAGCTCGGTTAACGGCCGGGTCATCCGTCGCAGCTACTGCGAGCACTGCGCCTTTCAGATGGTCAGCATTGAAATTTTGTTCAATTAATGTGATTTGTTCGTGTTGACCAAACTCACTGAACTTTTCCGTTTTATGGCCGGTTATAATATCAACTATACCGCCAGCCTCGACGAGCATCACCGCCTTTCGCCTGGCAATATCCCCTCCACCCACAACAACGCATTTCCTGCCCTTGATATTTAAAAATACGGGAAGGAATTCCATTATTCGAGATACTCGCTCCCATTCATGTAAGAGGACAGGTTTTCTGGAATCCGAACACGACCTGATTTTTCTTGGTTATTTTCCAGGATAGCCACAAGCGTACGACCTACCGCCAGACCTGAGCCATTAACGGTATGGACTAATTCTGGTTTATTCGTATCTGGATTACGCCAGCGAGCGCGCATTCTGCGTGCCTGAAAATCAGTGAATGAACTGCAGGAAGAAATTTCTCGGTAGCATCCTTGAGATGGCATCCATACCTCTAGATCATAAGTCTTACTCGAAGCGAAACCTAAATCCCCTCCGCAAAGTAATACTTTCTGATAGGGAAGATTCAATAATTGTAAAATGCTTTCTGCGTGAGCAGTAAGCTCTTCCAGAGCCGCTGCAGAACCCTCCGGTTTGACTATTTGCACCAGCTCTACTTTTTCAAATTGATGCTGCCGAATCATGCCGCGCGTGTCCTTCCCGTAACTACCAGCCTCCGAGCGGAAGCATGGTGAATGGCAGACATATTTTAACGGGAGAGATTCTGTTTCAAGAATTACATCGCGCACAAGATTTGTGACAGGCACTTCGGCAGTGGGTATCAGATAAAAGTCATGCTCATGCTTTAATTTGAAAAGGTCTTCCTCAAATTTTGGCAGTTGCCCAGTGCCGGCCAAAGATTCCGCATTAGCTATATAAGGGACATTTAGTTCGGTATAGCCATGTTTTGTTGTGTGAGCATCCAACATGAATTGAATTAATGCGCGATGTAACTGAGCCATTTGCCCTTTCATTACGACAAAACGCGCACCGGCTAACTTGCTGGCGGCTTCAAAGTCTAGACCGTTTCCCAGCCCTTCCCCCAGTACGACATGATCTCTAGCCTCGAAGTCGAATTGTCTAGGTTCGCCCCAGCTTGTAAGGACTTTATTTTCACTCTCATTGTTCCCTTCTGGGACGGAATCGTCAGGCAGGTTAGGGATACCCAGCAGATACTCAGTTAGCTGTCCTTGCAACTTTCCAAGACTCTCTTTTTTTTCTTCTAGTTCTTTCTTAATAGTCTCCATGCCTTGAAGCAATTCGGAGACATCTTCGCCAGAAGTCTTACCCTGGCCAATCTTCTTGGAGCGAGAATTACGCTCGTTCTGCAATGCTTCGGTTTGCAATTGCAATTCTTTACGTCGGCTCTCCATTTCTGCAAGCGGAGCAACGTCCAGTTCAAAATTTTTCTTAAGTAAAATTTTGGCTAGAGTATCAAGCTGAGAACGAGTCCATTTGGGATCTAGCATAGTATTTTATTCGTTATCAGTTTATAGCAGTATTCGGGCAATTTGCATGCCCACGTATGCAGCAAAGATGCAAATCATAACGCTACTCAGCACATAAAAAAGAGCAGTATTGTAGTGGCCTTGCTGGAACAACAAAAGCGCATCGAGAGAGAAAGTTGAAAACGTTGTCATTGCCCCTAAGAATCCAGTAATAATTACTGGACGCCACTGATCTGCCACTGATAGTTTTTCCGCAAAAAAAATATATAGCAAGCCAATCAAAAAGCTACCCAACAGATTGACCATAAACGTGCCAAGCGGAAACCCCGTACCATTAAATCGCTCTATAGAGACCGTAAGCCAATATCTGGAAAGAGCTCCTAGCGCCCCCCCGAAAGCAATTGCAAGATAGGTATACATCAAAAGCTGTGGTCAGGAAAATTACTGTATGTAAGTGTTTTCAATGATTTCTATTCCAGCCGGTGGTTCGAACTCGAATACGCTGTCTTCCAAAAACTCGTTCCGCTCAATTGCATCGAAGCGCCATACGGTTTGCTGGCCATTTTTGCTATTCAGATAAATCTGATCTAGCTCGGAAGTAACAAAACTAATCAAGATGCGTTCATAAACACTATCTGTCGCTAAAGGCGTCAATGTGAATTGATGATCCCCGCTATCAAGGCTGTGTAGCTGCTCGATTTGATAGTCTGAACCGAGATTTTCTGTCTCACCATTGAGTAACTGAGCAGCTAGTTCAGACTTACTGGAATCCCAATCTTCGATCACAACCTGCTCCAAATCGGGTTGATAGTTCCAGAGCTTAACGCCATTGGTTACAATTAACTCTCTAAAAGGAGTTATGGTTTCCCAATAGAAACCGTTTGGCTTTTTGAAGTACATTTTAATTTTGCTTTCTTCGAGAATGCCACCATCAGATTCCACAATAAGTTGCACAACGTCCGCTTTCAATGATTCTATACTCACCAGCATTGAATTTAGTTGCTCCAATGCGCCTTGCTGAGCCAGGCTTCCGTTAAAAAAGACGCAAATTAATAGCGCTAACAGGATTCTATGCATAGCGAACTCTGATGAGTGGTGGGGTTAATCGAAAGGTGTCGGGGCGATGACTTCTCTAGAGCCATTAGCGCTCATTCCCGAAACCACCCCAGCTGCTTCCATTGATTCTATCATGCGCGCTGCACGGTTGTAGCCTATGCGGAGTTTCCTTTGTACAGATGAAATTGAAGCTTTACGAGACTCGGTAACAAAACGTACAGCTTCGTCATATAACGCATCGTCCTCTTCTCCCTGTATACCGGCCTGTCCATCCACCCCCATTATGTCGAAATCGTTAGCCCCCTGTGTGACAGCTTCGATGTACATCGGTGTGCCACGGGTTTTCCAGTCGGCAACTACTCGATGAACTTCTTCATCGCCCACGAAAACGCCGTGTACACGGGTCGGCATCCCACTTCCCGGGGGAAGGAAAAGCATGTCGCCGTGACCGAGCAATTGCTCTGCACCTCCCTGACCAAGAATAGTGCGTGAATCTACTTTTGATTGAACCATGAATGACAAACGAGTCGGTATATTTGCTTTGATCAAGCCGGTTAGCACGTCCACCGAAGGCCGCTGAGTCGCCAGGATAAGATGTATGCCTGCAGCGCGAGCTTTTTGCGCAATGCGGGCAATCAACTCCTCTACTTTCTTACCAACCACCATCATCATATCTGCGAGCTCATCTACAACGACAACGATACAAGGCAGGCTTTCCAGTTCGGGGGCCGATTGGTTTTCATCTTGCACCATTGAATCAGGTTGCCAGGTAGGGTCCAGTAATGGTCTACCGACCTTCTTGGCATCACCCACTTTTTTATTAAATCCGGCTAGGTTGCGCACGCCCAACATAGACATCAGCTTATAACGCCGCTCCATTTCTGCAACACACCACCGGAGACCGTTAGCAGCATCCTTCATGTCAGTAATCACCGGAGTCAGGAGGTGCGGAATTCCATCGTAAACCGAAAGTTCAAGCATTTTCGGATCGATCATAATCATCCTTACTTTGTCCGGTGTTGATTTGAACAGCAGGCTGAGAATCATCGCATTGATTCCAACTGATTTACCCGAACCTGTTGTCCCTGCTACTAATAGGTGGGGCATTTTTGCAAGATCTACAATCACCGGTTTGCCAATAATATCGTGGCCCAGAGCCATACTTAGACTTGAGCCTGCACGATCAAAATCCGAGGACGACAACACTTGACTCAACTGAATTACTTCACGTTTTTCGTTAGGGATTTCAATACCAATAACTGTTTTACCCGGTATCACTTCAACTACACGCACCGAGACTACCGCGAGGGACCTGGCTAGATCTTTCACTAAGTTGGTTATTCGGCTTACCTTAACTCCAGCCGCGGGCTGCACTTCAAACCGGGTTATAACAGGTCCGGGTTTGACCGCTGTCACTTCAATATCAATACCGAAATCCTTAAGCTTTAATTCTAATAACTTGGACATAGCCTCCAGAGAGGCTTTGGAAAATCCGCTCTCATTGGTTTCCTGCCAAGCATCAAGAAGTCCTATCGCGGGGAGCTCCTTCACAGAAGTTGCGGTAAACAACCTGCCCTGCCGCTCCCTCTCAACCCTAGAACTCTTCGCCACCTTTTTATAGATAGGTATCTTTATAGAAGGAGGTATCCGCTTCTTCTCTTTCTCGATATGGATATCTAGTTGCCTCTTTCTTATTTCTAGTGTCTCTCGTATAGCTGCTTCCTGCTTTTTAGCCTCAAGCCAATTCAGAATCTTGCTTATTGTTAGGTCGCAGAGAAAAAGCGTCCAGGCCCCTATTCGATCGATCACGACCAGCCAGGAAATCGAAACCGTAATAGTCAACCCGATTAAAAGAATGGAAAAAAACAACAAACTGCTGCCTAATATAGCCAGTACAGGCACGCTCAAATCCGCGATGAGCGACCCCAAAACCCCGCCTGCCATATAAGAAATGCCGTCGGCAGTCTGGAAATGTAAAGTGGCCAAGCCACATCCAGCGGTCATCAGAAAAATAAATCCTAAGCATTTAAGACCAATCATTGGCCAGGAAACGGCAGGATTTAATTTACCTTCAGAAAATAAGGTATATGTTTTATAGGCAAGGAGTGCCGGCAACCCGTAAGCCAGATAGCCAAGAAGATGGAGAAGAGCATCCGCTATCCAAGCACCGTAAATTCCTATGGAGTTCTGCACTGGTTCGCCACTGCCGGTGGTGGTAAAGCCAGGATCAGCCGGTGAATAGCTCACCAACGCTATAAGTAGAAACAGGGACAGCAAAAAACAAATAATTAGGGAGCCTTCACGCATCAGGCGCTCCATCACCGTGGTGTCTTCAGACTCCTGCGTGACCTTATTAATAAATATATTTTTCAATTTAATCAAATACCTAGTTATAGTTTATAAAGTAATTTATAGAGTTTATCAATAATTTGATGAAAATTTTAGGCCTCACCGACATCGGTCGGTAAGTGCACAGATAGCAAATTTAACTATCATCCATAGGTTATCGGGCAATTGAGCGTGGTAATTAGGGGTAAATCCTTTCGGGTCACCCTGAAATCTTTCTACTGAACCTTATCAAGATATAGTGGAGTGCTGGCCAAACGAGTAAAATAAGAGCTCGAGATTTTTGTTATTCACCACTTGGTCCACAAAATCCAGCCAAGCAGCCATCAGCCCCTTAGGAAGTAAGTTTATGAGTGAAGCGCAACACCATCGTCTAATTATCATGGGTTCGGGGCCTGCCGGTTACACTGCCGCGGTATACGCCGCCCGTGCCAACCTAGATCCTTTAGTAATAACAGGCATAGTTCCGGGTGGACAATTAACTACTACTACCGACGTAGATAATTGGCCCGGCGAAGATGAAGGGTTACAGGGGCCTGCTTTAATGGACCGTATGAAAGTTCATGCAGAAAGGCTTGATACCAAGTTCACTTTTGATCAAATAATCAAAGTAGATCTCCACCAAAGGCCTTTTCAACTAACAGGAGAAAGCCATAATTACAGCTGTGATGCGCTCATTATAGCGACTGGTGCCACAGCCCAATATCTGGGCCTTGCGTCGGAACAAGCCTATATGGGAAAAGGGGTGAGTGCCTGTGCTACCTGTGATGGGTTTTTCTACCGAAACAAGGCAGTAGCGGTAGTTGGGGGTGGTAACACAGCTGTAGAGGAATCACTTTATTTATCGAATATCTGTTCTCATGTAACGCTTGTGCACCGGCGCGACGCATTACGAGCTGAGAAAACTTTACAACATAAACTTTTTGAGCGTATTGAGTCGGGCAAGGTAACCATGGCCTGGGATCACGCACTGGAAGAAGTAATAGGTAATGAAATGGGGGTCACCGGCATTAATATCAAACATGTCCGTACAGAAGAACCCAAAAAATTAGATGTTGAAGGGGTCTTTATTGCAATCGGGCATATTCCCAATTCGGGTATCTTCGATGGTCAGCTGGAAATGAAAAACGGTTATCTCGCCATAAATTCCGGAGTGACTGGGAATAGCACGCAAACCAGTGTACCTGGTGTATTTGCTGCCGGCGATATTGCCGATCAAATATATCGCCAGGCTGTCACTAGCGCTGGGTTTGGCTGTATGGCTGCACTCGACGCTGAAAAATTCCTCGATTCTTAACACTATGAAAGTTGATAATCCATTTCATGTCGCTGCCTTGGCTTGAACCTTATCCTATTGAGTTCCCAGCGGCAGAATCTGCCCTCCCGAATCCAAATGGACTTCTGGCAGCTGGTGGCGGTCTGAGTACTGAATGGCTCTTATGCGCCTATCGGCAGGGTATATTTCCGTGGTACGAATCAGGACAACCGATCCTTTGGTGGTCCCCAGACCCACGCCTCATACTATTACCAGAACAGCTCAAAATTTCAAAAAGCTTAAAAAAACTGCTAAAAAAACATAGCTATACAATTACATTTGATAAAAATTTTCCAGAAGTAATGTCCCAATGTGCTGCAGCCCGCAGGGGCTCGCCCGGTACTTGGATTACTGAGGATATGCAAGCAGCGTATATCGAGCTTCACAAAATAGGATTCGCCCACTCAATTGAAGTGCATTCAGGTCCAGATTTGGTAGGAGGGTTATATGGAGTGGCGCTGGGAAGGGTCTTTTTTGGAGAATCCATGTTCAGCAAAGAAACGAATACATCAAAACTAGCCCTGGTTTATCTTGTTCGTCAACTACACCAGTGGAACTTTGAACTAATAGATTGCCAAATCACGACTGAACACCTAGTCTCTCTGGGAGCGACAGAAATTAGCCGAGTACAATTTCGGGCTAAACTTCAAAAACTGATCGATGATCGAGGGCATGTAGGGATATGGCAACTCGACCCAAATCTGATGTTTACAGATCATGAAACAAAATTCATCGGTCATTAATTCAGTCCGTCTGTTTCGTACAGCGACTCATCCCTGCAGCTATAAGAGAAACCAGCAGGCAGCAACTATATTCGTCGATCCCGATCTTAAAATAGATCGATCTCTTAACAGCAAGCTGAACGAATTAGGATATAGACGCAGCGGTAGTCACCTTTATCGGCCAGATTGTGATTTATGCAGCGCCTGTATTTCGTGCCGTCTCCCCGTTAATCAGTTCGAGATCAAACGTCATCATAGGAAAGTATTAAATAGAAATTACGATTTAAAAGTCAGCGAGACAACCAATCTTATCTGCGATGCTTCATACGGGTTATATGAGCGATATATAAATAACCGCCACAGCGACGGTGATATGTATCCAGCCAGCATGGATCAATTTGAAGCATTCATTAAAACAAAAACCGAAGATACTCGGTTTTTCCAGTTTCACCTACGACATAAACTCATCGCAGTCAGTGTTACAGATATCCTGGAACAAGGCCTGTCGGCCGTATACACCTTTTTTGACCCTTCCCTCAGAGAGAGATCTTTGGGTAACTACGCAATCCTGTGGCAGATTGAAAAAACACGGAGCATCGGATTACCCTACCTTTTTCTAGGGTATTGGATAAAAAGCTGTTCAAAAATGCAATACAAAAGCAAATTTCGACCATTGGAATTATTAGTGGGTGGGAAATGGATTCTTGCTCATTAGCCAATTTAGCTTTAAGCATTCTTTGCCAACAACCCTAAAATCCGGCACAATGCCGCCGCTGCACGATCCTAAAGGGCATTCAATGGCGAAAGAAGATCAAATCGAAATGGACGGAGAGGTTATAGATACTCTTCCCAATACCATGTTCCGAGTAAAACTCGAAAATGGTCATATTGTGACCGCGCACATCTCTGGGAAAATACGCAAAAACTATATTCGTATTCTTACAGGTGATCAGGTAAAGGTTGAGCTCACCCCTTATGACTTAACTAAGGGAAGAATTACATATCGAGCCAGATAAATCGGTAATTCTTAATTAAAAACTAAAACCTGGGTTATAAAACCAGAGTCAATTCCCGGCTGAACTGGTTTCCCGCTTTCTCTGAACCTTTTTGCTATTGATATCTAGTTTGATGTCATCCTTTTCTGTCGTGATATAAACATCACCTCCAGATTCCGCTAATTCGCCAAACAGGATATCTTCCGCTAGCGCTTTTTTAAGTTTTTCCTGTATCAAACGAGCCATTGGTCTGGCGCCCATTGATTCGCTATAACCAAACTTTACAAACCAGTCTACGGCCAAGTCGTCCACATGAAGAAGTACTTTTTTCTCATCCAGTTGCACTTGTAGATTTACCAAAAATTTATCCACGACAGTCCGAATAGTTTTGGGTGCAAGTGCGCCAAATTGAATGATCCCATCTAAGCGATTTCGGAATTCGGGTGCAAATGACTTTTTAATAATTTCCATTCCATCGGAACTATGATCTTGTTCGATAAATCCTATCGATGCCCTCGACATTTCTTGAGCCCCGGCATTGGTTGTCATGACAAGGATTACGTTACGAAAATCGGCTTTCCGGCCATTATTATCTGTGAGGGTGCCATGGTCCATAACTTGTAGGAGCAGATTAAATACATCAGGATGCGCTTTCTCAATTTCATCTAAAAGCAAAACGCAGTGAGGGTTTTTAGTAATGGCCTCTGTCAGCAAACCGCCCTGGTCAAACCCAACGTAACCTGGAGGTGCCCCGATTAACCTCGACACAGTATGCCTTTCCATATACTCCGACATATCAAAGCGGGTCAATTCGATACCCATAATCTTAGCAAGTTGCAATGAGAGCTCTGTCTTTCCAACGCCTGTTGGTCCAGAAAACAGGAAGGAGCCTATTGGTTTTTCGTTCTCGTTAAGGCCAGCGCGCGAAAGCTTGATAGCAGTAGCGAGTGTTTTGATCGCCCTTTCTTGACCAAACACAACCATTTTGAGATTGGTTTCTAGATTTTTCAAAGCATCAATATCAGAGCTTGATACATGCTTGGGGGGTATTTTTGCGATTGAAGCTACGACCTTTTCCATGTCAGCAACTTGGATAAGCTTCTTACGCTTGCTAATAGGCAGCAAGCGCTGAAACGCTCCAGCCTCATCGATAACATCAATGGCCTTGTCTGGCATATATCGATCATTAATGTACCGGCCGGCTAGTTCGGAAGCTGCTTTGAGAGCTTTATCGCTATACCGAAGATCATGATGTTCCTCAAACCGAGATTTCAGCCCCTTAAGAATCTGGTAAGTCAGTTCAATACTTGGTTCATCAATATCAATTTTTTGGAATCGTCGCGACAAAGCGCGATCTTTTTCAAAAATGCCTCGATATTCATGATAGGTAGTAGAGCCAATACAGCGGAGATAATTGGACGTTAGCACTGGTTTTAATAAATTTGAAGCGTCCATAACGCCACCAGATGATGCTCCCGCTCCGATAATGGTATGTATCTCATCGATGAATAGAACCGCATGTTCATTTTTTCTTAATTCTGCTAACAAAGCCTTAAATCTTTTTTCAAAATCTCCACGATATTTAGTGCCTGCCAACAGCGCACCAAGGTCGAGCGCATAGATAACACTTTCAGATAGAACGTGAGGGACTTCTTTTTCTACTATTTTCCTCGCCAACCCCTCGGCGATTGCAGTCTTACCGACCCCAGATTCACCAACTAATAGCGGATTATTTTTTCGCCGCCGCGACAAAACTTGAACAACCCGAGTTAATTCATCTTCACGCCCAATCAAGGGGTCAATACGTCCTGCCTCAGCTTCAGCATTTAGATTTGTTGCAAAGCTTTCCAACGGGCTGCTTGGAGTATCACCTGTTTCTCTATTTTCCTGACGCTCCGTAAATGTTTCGGTATCGTCTATATGATCTGAAGTTTTGGAGATACCATGTGTAATAAAATTCACAACATCGATACGGGCAACGTCCTGTTGTTTGAGAAAATATGCAGCCTGGCTTTCCTGCTCGCTAAATATGGCTACCAGGATATTGGCTCCCGTTACCTCGGGCTTACCTGACGACTGGACATGGAATACCGCTCTTTGTAGCACTCGCTGAAAACCAAGCGTTGGCTGTGTTTCACGTTTATCCTCTGATTCCGGAATAACAGGTGTGGTAGTGTCAACAAAATCTACCAGCCCTTCTCGTAAGCCACCGAGGTTGCAATCACAAGCTTCTAAGACTGTTAAAGCTACCTTATTATCAAGCAATGCGAGTAAAAGGTGCTCTACCGTTAAAAACTCGTGGCGTTTTTTTCGGGCATATTTAAATGCAAAATTAAGTGTAACTTCGAGATCTTTACTTAACATGGTTTGATTTTTTGCTATCTATTACCTGTCAATTTCAATGGAGCATAGCAAGGGTTGATCACACTCCTTTGAATAATCATTAACTTGAGCAGCCTTTGTTTCTGCAATATCTTTACTATACACCCCGCATACGCCCTTCCCTTCAGTATGTACTTTGAGCATTATTTGTGTGGCTTTTTCGGCGTTCAAATCAAAAAAGGCTCGAAGCACATCTACAACAAAGTCCATCGGGGTATAGTCATCATTTATTAGGACCACTTTGTAAAGGGGCGGTTGTTTAAGTTTGGGCTTTTCCGTTATCGTTGCAAAGCCCGCTTCATTATCTCCTTCTTCCTCACCTTCATTTTGAGAATTGCGTGTTTCTATTACTAGATTGTGCAATTCAGATTTTGAACTTTTTTTATAATAAATGCCCATAGCAGGTCTTTAAGCCCAATTTTACTAGTTAGCGTAGAACATTTTCCACCAGGAAATTACCTGCAAAAAGGACCTTGTCCTATCCCTCTGCAGTTTTCCTTGAACTTGAATTCTAACATTTAATAAGCCAGGTCAGTGAATTTCAATGTTTTAATTAGACCACTCCAAAGGCAAGCTTGACATAGCCCTTTGACATTAAAGTAGCTATGCTGTATAGCATTCTTAGTGAAGAATGGGGGTCTGCTTTGAAAGGGCCTCAAAGAATAATAAGAATTAACGTGCGGAGTTATGTGATGAGTACGGGTCAAGTTAAATGGTTCAATAATGCTAAAGGATTTGGTTTTATTTTGCCTGATGAAGGCGGAGACGATTTGTTTGCTCATTACTCCGCGATTGGTATGGATGGCTATAAAACCCTAAAAGCTGGTCAGTTTGTGTCTTTTGAGACAATACAAGGCCCAAAAGGACTGCACGCCGCGAATATCATGCCAGTATCTGAGTCTGACAACAATGAGGAAACCTCCGTCGCTCCCGGACAAGAGGATGAAGAATCCATCGGAGGAGATTCTGCATCTGAAGAACCTACAGAGGAAGAGTCTGCCGATAGCGGCGAAGAACCCACAGAGGAAGAGTCCATCGATAGCGAAGAAGAACCTGCAGAGGAAGAATCCGCCGATAGCGGCGAAGAACCCGCAGAGGAAGAGTCTGCTGGTAACGCCTAAAAGCTAGCCAGCCGCAAAATTTCAAGTCAATTCTGTCTTCATCACCTATCTAGCCATGGAGTCTTACCAACGCGCTATTGCTTCGTCGTCGCATTCCCTGCTCTCGATCCATTGGCTATCTTTGCCAGTGAATTGCTTTTTCCAAAATGGGGCCTTGCTTTTTAAGTAATCCATTATGAATTCGGCGGCATCAAATGCATCTCTACGATGTGCGCTGGAGATACCCACCATAACAATCTGATCTCCAGGTGCTAGCTTGCCCACTCTATGAATTACTCGAACTGCTAGCAACAGCCATCTCGCTTTAGCTTCATCGACGATTGCCTCTATGCTTTTCTCTGACATTCCTGAGTAATGTTCGAGATGGAGCGATTTGACTGCGCTCGATTCGCCATTTGCTTTCGTATGGATTTCACGCACCAGCCCAGTAAAAGTAACAATTGCTCCCGCGTCACCGCCGTTTTGCCGGAGCTGTTGATATTCATGTTTCAGATCGAAATCTTCGTGCTGGATACTAATCATTGATTAACCCCCGGTCATAGGAGGGAAAAAGGCGACTTCGTCATTTTTTGAAAGCATATAATTTCTGTCTACCACTATTTGATTTACCGCCACCAAAATCTTATTTTCCGACTCAATTAATGATTGAAAAGCTGGGTTAGAAGCACCGAGATACTTCATTAAGCCCTCCACGTTAACGATATCATCTGGAAATTCCAGTTGTTCATTCGCTTTGCCTAAGGCTTCTCGAACACTAGCGAAGTAATGGATGGTTAGCACAACATAATCTTCCGGTACTTAGTTATTCTCTGAGCGTTGATAATGGCCACTTTTACCACCAGATTTTTGCATGAGGCATATTCCCTCTATCATCATATCCTTGTCGACAGCCTTGCACATGTCATAGATCGTAAGTGCAGCTACACTCACGGCAGTTAACGCCTCCATTTCCACGCCCGTTTGCCCTTTAACTTTACATTCGGCAACGATTTTCACAAGGCTCTGCTCTGAGTCTAATTCGAAATTCACGTCCACCTTTGAAAGCATTAATTGATGGCATAAGGGTATTAATTGAGAGCAATTCTTAGCAGCCTGAATCCCAGCGATACGTGCCACGCTTAATACGTCTCCCTTGCGATGACCACCCTTAGTGATTAATTGCAACGTATTCGGGGCAATCCGCACACACCCCCGAGCGATAGCACACCGTTGACTCAGCGGTTTATCTCCAACATCCACCATTTTCGCATTACCTTGGCTGTCCATATGGCTAAGCTTTCCCATAAGCGCACTCCTCTAGCGACATTATCGCTTGTTACGGAGTAGAGCTAAAGAAAAAAGCTTAGGAAATGAATTAGTAGTACATTATAGGGCATTGATCGCACGTGGTTTTACGTTATAGCATTGCCCCCTTTTTCTTTGTAGGCTATAGATAATGTTTTCTCATCGTGACCCCGCGACCCAGCGGGTAATAGTTGGCATGTCTGGAGGTGTTGATTCATCCGTCGCCGCCTACCTCCTGAAAGAGCAAGGGTATCAGGTTGAAGGACTGTTCATGAGAAACTGGGAGGATGACGACGGGACCGAGTACTGCACAGCCATGACCGACCTAATGGATGCACAATCGATATGTGCTTCGCTGGCGATAGATTTACACACCGTTAACTTTGCTAAAGAATATTGGGACAACGTCTTTGAACACTTTCTCGCAGAATATAAATCCGGTCGCACCCCTAACCCTGATGTATTGTGCAATCGAGAAATTAAATTTAAAGCATTCCTTGATTACGCCCACACCCTTGGTGCTGATCTAATTGCTACAGGGCACTACGTGCAAAAAGAGGAAACACGCTTTGAAACTTATTTGTTAAAGGGGAAAGATAGCAACAAGGATCAAAGTTACTTCCTTTGTGAAGTTAATGAGACTTGCTTGCATAACAGTTTATTTCCTATAGGCGATTTAACAAAAAGTGAAGTGCGGAAAATTGCTGCCCGGTTAAATTTTTCCACCCATAACAAAAAAGATAGTACTGGGATTTGCTTTATAGGCGAGCGTAAATTCAAAGATTTTCTTGAACGTTACATTCCCGCCCACCCCGGTGACATTGAAGATAGCGATGGCCAGTTACTAGGTAGACATAACGGTTTAATGTACTACACGCATGGCCAACGACAGGGATTAGGCATAGGGGGGTTGAAAAATTATAGTGAGTCAGCCTGGTATGTATTAGGTAAAGACCTGGGACGAAATGTACTTGTCGTAGGGCAAGGTAATGAAAACAATGATTTATACTCGAGGAAGCTTACTGCCGCTCAGCCAAAATGGATAAATGCTGAAGCTCCTGAGCTACCGCTTCATTGCTCCGCTAAAATTCGTTACCGTCAAAGCGACCAATCCTGCGCTGTTAAGCAATTGCCCAACAATCAAATAGAAGTATGTTTTGATGATCCGCAACGAGCGGTCACGCCTGGGCAGTATGTGGTGTTTTACCAAGGCGATCGCTGTCTAGGAGGGGCGATAATTGAAGAATACCTCAGATAAATTCAACCCATGGGAATGCCAGAGGATCGTCTTAACGGTTGTTTTTTTGGCTATCTGGCTCCATCTATAAAGATACAATTAATACCCTATACGATAATATTCACGTTAAGGACAATACCTATAATTTTAAGAACAAGAACGAAAGGAAAATCAAGAGAATCCGCAGTCTGTTATCGTCCGGCATCAGACCAGTGTTCCGGCGGTATAAGTTAATTAACCGGTGCTGACATCTAATTTTTAATAGCAATCGCACCTCTACAACTGAGAGATATATCGGGTACAAACTTCCCGTCCCTGTATAGGAAATCATGATGCCGAACAGTCGATTAAACCCATTATTGGCCATATCTCCATTGGATGGGCGATATGCCGTTAAATGCAAAGAACTAATACCCTGCTTTAGTGAGTTCGCGCTAATGCGTTTCCGGGTATTGATTGAAGTAAAATGGTTTCTGTTCCTTTCATTACAACCACGCATTAAAGAGCTCACTGAAATCCAGGGTAATTCGCTACAACGGATTGAATCTTTGTACCAAAATTTTGACCTAGCCGACGCTGAGCGAATAAAAGAAATTGAAGCTAAAACTAATCATGATGTAAAAGCTGTGGAGTACTTCATCAAAGAAAGACTTCAGGATTGTGACGAATTGCTGCCGCAATTGGGATTTATACATTTCGCTTGTACCTCAGAAGATATTAACAACCTAGCATATGCTTTGATGATCAAGGAGGGACGAGATAACGTTTTTGTTCCAAACATGGAAAATCTAGTAGCTAAATTCGCTGACATGGCAAAGCATCATGCTGATCAGCCACTTTTATCCCGTACCCATGGACAACCAGCGTCACCAACTACTGTAGGAAAAGAATTTGCAAATGTATGCTTCCGTTTAAAGAGGCAACTCTCACAAATAAAAGAAATGCAGATGCTGGGGAAAATGAATGGAGCTGTAGGCAACTACAATGCCCATATTGCTGCCTATCCAGATATAGATTGGCCAATGATAGGGAAAGAATTTGTGGAAAGCCTTATGCTCGAATTTAACCCTTACACCACTCAGATTGAACCACATGATTATCTAGCAGAGTTATTTAGCGGGTTTGCGAGATTCAATTCCGTGCTGATCGATTTTGATAGAGATATCTGGGCATACATCTCTCTCGCTTACTTCAAGCAAAAACCTGTCCCTGGAGAAGTTGGATCCTCGACCATGCCACACAAGGTGAATCCTATCGACTTTGAAAACTCCGAAGGCAATCTAGGTATGGCTAACGCCATTCTTAACCACCTTGCTGACAAGCTGCCGATATCTCGTTGGCAGCGCGACTTGACTGATTCAACCGTTATGCGAAATATTGGATCCGCTCTTGCCTATTCCTTGATCGGTTACCAATCTGCTATAAAAGGCCTTGACAGATTAGAGCTAAATCGCGAATCAATAGATCGGGATATAGATAATTGCTGGGAAATCTTAGCCGAACCTATTCAAACTGTTATGCGACGTTATGGAATTGACGAGCCCTACGAAAAGCTGAAGGAGTTAACCCGCGGCAAACAAATCGATGAAAATAAAGTTCGTGAATTTATAAGCAATCTGGATATTCCCGAACCCGCTAAATCCAAACTGAAAAAGCTGAAACCTAGGGAGTATTTAGGGAATGCAGTCAAGCAGGCCAGAGATATTTGAATGCTCATTAAGCGTTTCTAATAATAGACCAGGTCAATGTTTGCCTTTACTTGAACTACAAGGAAATATTCCGATTGCTGGCTTTGCTAAATTCTTGCTTCAGGTCCTCGTAATTCTCGACAGAAGGAAATTGGGGGAATTCCTCTATTACATTGTCAGGTGCCTGGAAAAGGATACCCGCATCGGCCTCGCTAAGCATTGTCGTGTCGTTATAGGAATCGCCTGAAGCAATTACACGGAAATTGAGTGCATGAAATGCTTTCACGCACTGGCGCTTGGGATCTTGCTGTCTAAGTTTGTAATCAATAATCGTACCTTCATCATCTGCAACAAGGCGATGACAAAACAAGGCAGGGAAATCAAGCTGCCGCATGAGCGGATGAGAAAATTCATAGAACGTATCCGACAGAATAACTACCTGAAAACGCGCCTTAAGCCAAGTTAAAAAGTCTTTTGCCCCATCTAGTGGTGCCATCTTGGCGATGACCTCCTGGATGTCATGGAGACCAAGTTGATGTTCCTGGAGCAATCTAAGACGTTGCCTCATAAGCACATCGTAATCGGGAATATCTCGTGTGGTTGCCCTTAACTCGTCGATTCCGGTCTTTTCGGCAAATCCGATCCATATCTCCGGTATCAAAACCCCTTCTAAATCGAGGCAAGCTATTTCCATGACATTAACAACTCCAATCCATTCCCTACAAAAGAGCCAATGTAGCAAATACGGGTTCAACGTAACAGCTGTGATAAATTACGACGCTCTTTGCCGATTACTAAATGTCTGTGAAAGATGCTTTTTAAATAACTAATTATTTTAATAGCTAATTTTCACGTGAAACATCTTAGGCCAGGTTTCACGGAAACCAGTTTAGTCACTTTACCCACTGATATAAATAACCTAGAATGCGCCCCGATTGCCCCCACGAGGCTGCGTAAAGACTGCATCTGCGATGCTTAATCACGAAGAGATACAGCAACTCAACGAGAAACTTAAGGCTTGTCAGCCTAGAGAGATCTTGGAACACATAGTTGGGCTTATACCGAATATAGCGATCTCCTTCAGTGGTGCCGAAGACGTAGTACTGGTGGACCTAGCTAGTAAGTTAACTACTCCGCCACCAATATTCACGCTGGATACCGGCCGCCTTCATCCAGAGACCCACCGGTTCATTGAACGAATTAGAGAATATTACAAAATTCCTGTGGAAGTCCTTTACCCGGATGCTAAATCCCTTGAAACATTTACAAGAAATAAAGGCTTATTTAGCTTTTACGAGGACGGTCACAGAGAATGTTGCGGAATCCGAAAAGTTGAGCCGCTAGAAAAAAAGCTTAAAACTTTAGAAGCTTGGGTTACCGGACAACGCAGAGATCAAAATTCTACGCGATCCAACCTTTCGATAATTGAGCTCGATAGCACTTTTTCAACTGAATCCCATTCTGTGATCAAAGTAAATCCGCTCACAAATTGGACTTCTAGTGATGTTTGGAACTACATCCGGTCTTTCGAAATACCCTACAACGAACTTCACGATCGCGGTTACATAAGTATTGGCTGCGAACCCTGTACCAGAGCCATACGCCCCAATCAGCATGAGAGAGAGGGTCGCTGGTGGTGGGAAGAAGCAACCGTTAAGGAATGTGGGTTGCACATGGCCAATGTTAAAAAACAAAATTAGCCTACTCACAAACACCTGGCTAAGCAGTTGAATAAGGCTTCAGGGTATTCATGGATTTTTTACTACATATCGTTGCCGGTGCTAGCGTTGGTTTTGCCATAGGCTTGACTGGAGTTGGCGGCGGGTCACTAATGACTCCTTTATTGCTTGCATTCGGTTATCCCCCACCCGTGGCGATCGGAACAGATTTACTGTACGCGGCTATCACTAAGGCAGGAGGCGCATTAGCCCACCACCGCAAAGGTAATGTGGACTGGAAAATTGTCAGTATACTTGGGCTAGGAAGCATCCCCATCTCTATCTTCCTGCACACATTCGTATTAAATGTGGAATTTCAGGAATCCGCTCAATTTGAAGAGCTGTTAACTTTCAGTCTAGGTATTATGTTAATAGTTACCTCTATTATATTGATATTACGTAATAAAATGAGGAAAAATGCTATTGAGGAAAAACCAAAATTGTTTATGCCCGCCATTCACAGGTACCGTACTTCGGCTACCTTGCTAATGGGACTGATTCTGGGGTTTTGCGTAACCGTTTCCTCGGTAGGAGCAGGCGCCTTTGGCGCGGCTATACTTCTTACTATTTATAGCCAGATCCCAGCCGTTCGCGTTATCGGTACCGATTTAGCTCATGCCGTACCACTCACATTCATCGCAGGCGTAGGCTATCTCTTTGCTGGCTATGTCGACCTGATGCTTCTCTTTGGTCTTATTGTAGGATCATTGCCAGCTATCCACATAGGTACTCGCCTTAGTAGTCAGGTGCCCGACAGGGTGCTAGTGCAGGTGCTTACAGTCATTTTGCTTAGTTTGGGAGTCTATTATACCATTTTCTAGATATTACATTATATTATATTCATACACTATTGTATTTATAGACTATTTATTAGATATTCCGTGAGGTACATGTCCCGTAGTAACGTGGTTTCTAGCTGACTCACAGTGACCCTTCTGGTCATCAAAGAACACGTCAGCATCGAACGCTTGCAGGAATTGCCCCTTGTCTAAGCCGCCGAGAAACAAGGACTCATCAATCCGAATATTCCATGCTCTCAGCGTTTTAACGACACGCTCATGAGCTGGCGCAGCGCGAGCAGTAATCAAACAAGTTCGGATTGGGGCATGCCCAGCCGGAAAGGCGCTCTGAATTTTCTGCAAAATGGCTAAAAACGGCTTAAATGGCCCACCACTAAGGGGTTCGTTGGCGGCCTCACGCTCACTTTCGGCAAAAGCTTCCAGTCCACGGCTTTTAAATACTTTTTCTGACTCATCCGAAAACAGGACTGCATCGCCATCGAAGGCTATTTTTAATGATTCGTGGTGTGCGTTCGGCTTCTTAGATGGCAAAATTGTGGCGGCAGCAACACCCAATTCTAAGGCTTGGCTTACATCTACACCATCCGTAGAAAGAAACAAATGACTATTAAAAGCCGAAATATAACGGTACGGACTATCTCCCCCGCTGAATGCCGCTCGTGTTATATCCAGATCGTAGTGCTGTATAGAATTAAAAATTCTTAATCCGGTATCTGCACTATTTCTTGAAAGCAAGATAACTTCAACTGGTGATTCATCTAATAAGTTATTGAGGTGTAGTAATTTCTGAACCAAAACAAAAGCAACCCCCTGCTCAAGAGGTTCGTCTTCCCGAGCGATTTGATATTCCTGATACGCATCCAATCCTTGTTCTTGGAAGACACGGTGACTTTGATCTAGATTAAACAGAGCGCGTGATGAAATCGATATAACCAAAGAACCAATCTCAGATTGCGTGGAATTTGACATAGTTAGCGTCAACTTTAAATTAACTGAAATTACGCTTCGTGAAAAAAATACACAAAGGCATCGAGAAACTTAGCATGATCAATCATTAGCCGCAGAAAGCTTATAGATCACACCGGTACCAGCTAATCCGCAATACCCTCTAGGGTTCTTTGCTAAATATTGCTGGTGGTAGTCTTCTGCATAAAAAAATTGTTCTAAATTTTTAATTTCCGTAGTAATAAAAGAATATTTAATATCATCCAGCGCCACCTGATATGCTTTTTTACTTTGTTGAGCTTCTTTAAGTTGCGTGTCATTGACTACATAGATTGCTGAGCGGTACTGGGTCCCTTTGTCATTTCCTTGCCGCATACCTTGAGTAGGGTTATGAGATTCCCAAAAAGCAGCCAGCAATTGTTGATAGCAAATTACGGCAGGATCAAAGTACACAAGCACAACTTCAGTGTGCCCGGTCAGGCCGGTACAAACATCTTCATAGGTAGGATTAGCAGTGATTCCGCCAGCGTATCCGACAGCAGTACTATAAACACCGTCTAATTCCCAGAAAAGTCTTTCTGCACCCCAAAAGCAACCAAGGCCGAACACGCTTTTTTCCAGATTATCGGGAACTGGTTCAACGATGGTATGACCGGAAACAAAATGTGCAGAAGAAACTGATATAACCTCCGCCCTATCGGGTATCGCGGTTTCTGTATTGGGTAATTCGAGTGATTTGCTATCTGTGTTGAACAACATAAGAAGTTACCAGTGTTTTTCGACCTTATTGATTGAAATTAGGTAATACGGCATGATTCCCCCACTTGGGTTCTTATGCCTTGTATTGTACTGCAGTCCTACTACTTTGCATCAACCAACTGTACCGATTTTTTTGCCAAAATGGCTCGAATACCAATCAATAGTACGAAAATGGGGCTTCAATGGATCTTTTAAAATTATTTACTTTCCGCAGAGTACTGGCAACATTAATCCTTTTATTAGGTACTTATGGATTAACCGCTATCGCGGCAACACTGAACCAGGTTAGTCGCCCATCTACTACGGGTACTCCTATAGACATTGATGACAACCAGCTTGCAAATAACGGATCTTCTATCACCCCTTTTGAAATAGTCGTGCCAGATGCAGCAATTAGAGATCTGAAAACTCGGCTGCAAAATACACGGCTTCCAGACCAGATTTCTGAAACCACATGGGAGTACGGAACTGACAAGACGTACCTCGCTGAATTAATCGATTACTGGGAAAACGAATTCGATTGGAAAGAACAAGAAAGAACATTAAACGAGTTTGACCATTTCAAAACTGAAATCGACGAAATAGAAATGCATTTTATTCATCAGCGCTCTGAGCATCCTGATGCAATTCCTTTGATGATAGTTCATGGCTGGCCAGGCTCAATAAGTGAGTTCTCCAAAATAATCGATCCCTTAGTTGACCCGGTAGCATACGGCGGCAGTGCATCCGATGCCTTTCATGTGATAACTCCCTCGCTTCCCGGGTTTGGTTTTTCAAGTGCTCCGACACAACCGGGTTACAGTCCCGAAAAAATTGCTCACATTTTAGCTGCCCTGATGGAGAAAATAGGCTATCAACGTTACGCCATTGCGGGTGGAGACTGGGGGGCTATCATAAACCGCTACCTTGCCTTCAATTATCCCGATCGGCTAATTGGGCTGCACTCGAATATGATGCTAGCGGGACCACCAACAGATCGTGAGCAAAGAGCAGACGTGACACAAGCAGAAGAAACGGCTCGGGCAGCACGTGGATCGTACATGCAGAATGAGCGTGCCTACCAACAAATTCAAGGCAGCAAACCCCAAACGTTAGGATATGGGTTAAACGACTCCCCGACCGGACTAGCGGCATGGATTGTTGAAAAGTTTCACGGGTGGACAGACATGCCCCAAGGAGCTACCGGTTATTTAGATAACCATTTTACCAAAGATGAATTGTTAACAAACATAGCCATATATTGGTTCACAGGAACCATTACCTCCTCTACCCGCATCTACTACGAAAATAGCAAGACTCCAATCGAAACCCCACTTGGCTTCATCAATGTCCCGACTGGAGCGGCCATTTTCCCCGCAGAAATATTTGTCACGCCGAGGGCCTGGGCTGAGGCCGCCTATGACTTGCGACACTGGAGCGTTATGTCAGAAGGGGGCCATTTTGCCGCGTTAGAAAAACCTGATTTGTATCTAAATGACTTACAGATATTTTTCAGATTGCTACGGTGATGCGCTGTTCAACACCAGTATTTGTGGTCACGGAGACTACTACTAAGGCATGAACGGTATAACTCAGCCCCAAGTAAGCGAAATGAAGGGCGTCCTAGCCTGGATAGAAAGATCAGGGAATAAATTACCCGATCCAGTGTTTATCTTTGTCTGGTGTATAGCCGCCATAATTGTTGTGAGTGTTGTTTCGGCGCTAATCGGGGTAAATGCTCTGCATCCCACTCAAGTTGATAGCACGGGAAACGCCCTAGTTATTAATGCCGAAAGCCTTTTATCTCCTACAAACATACAACGATTATTGGTGGAAATGCCCACGACATTCACCAGTTTTCATCCCCTAGGCTATGTGCTGGTCGTGATGCTTGGAGCCGGTGTGGCTGAGCGGTCAGGCCTATTAGCAGCGGCTATGAGCGGTGCGGTTGCAAAAGCTCCAACTTTGTTACTCACACCTGCCGTAGCATTTGTTGGCATGATGGGAAACCTAGCCGCAGATGCAGCCTATGTGGTACTCATTCCGCTAGCCGGCGTAATTTTTGCGGCTGCCGGCCGACACCCCATAGCAGGAATTGCTGCTTCATTCGCTGGCGTGTCTGGCGGGTTCTCAGCAAATTTATTGCCAGGCCAATTGGACGCTCTCTTATTCGGCATTACAGAAGCAGCAGCAGAGACAATTTTGCCAAGTTGGGACGCTAATATTGCCGGCAATGCTTATTTTATTATTGCAATGACTTGTATATTTCTTCCCGCCATTTGGTGGGTAACTGACAGAATAATTGAACCGCGACTAGCACCCATTGCTCCGGGCCAGATCGAGAGCTCGACTGCCGGAGCTATTAAAAATCCAGGAGCCTCACTCAGCCAAGGCGAAATTACAGGTTTACGCTATGCCGGACTGGCCTGTTTAGCTGTAATACTTTTTTGGATCATTCTGTGTGTGGGTCCAGGAACCCCGTTAATTAACGAGGAAGGCAGTCCCGAAGCACGATTCAACCCACTATTCCAGTCCTTGGTTGCGGGTTTCTTTATTCTCTTCCTTGCAGCAGGATGGGCATACGGTATCGCCGCCGGCACCGTGGACAATCATCGCGATATCGTTCGGATGATGAGTGAGGCTATGAGCGATCTTGCTTATTATCTCGTGCTGGCCTTTGCCGCGGCTCACTTTGTCGCCATGTTTAACTGGTCTAACTTAGGGTTGATATTTGCCATTAAAGGCGCTGCAGTACTTCAAGGCTCAAGTCTTCCAGATTCTGTTTTATTGTCCTTAATTATTCTATTCGGTGCATTCATTAATCTGTTTATTGGTTCTGCAAGCGCAAAATGGGCGCTCTTAGCTCCAGTACTCGTACCTATGCTAATGCTAATTGGTATTAGCCCCGAAATGAGCACAGCAGCCTATCGCGTTGGAGATAGCGCAACTAATATAGTCACACCGTTAATGCCTTATTTCCCACTAATACTCGTGTTTTGCCAACGCTGGCAAAAAGAATTTGGTTTAGGAAGCCTAGCGGCCACGATGTTGCCTTATTCCTTATTATTGCTCTGTGCAGGGCTCATTATGACGATAGTATGGGTTGTATTTTCTATCCCGCTAGGTCCAGGGGCCTCGGTGCAATTCAGCCTATAATAAAACCAGGCAGTTTCTCAGGATTACTAAATGAAACGATTATCAAATTTGCTAGGACTAGCTATTACAATTTCGATCGCCCCATTAGGCATGACACAGGAAATTGATTACCCCGATTCCTTTAACGAACCAATGGCACTATTTGATAAAGCAATGGGAGATTTTCATTTCCCTATTTCTTCTTCCAATAAACTCTCTCAGACGTATTTTAATCAAGGTTTCCAGCTCATGTATGCTTTTGCCAAACAGGACGCTGCGAGATCTTTTCATGCTGCTCATCTTGCGGATCCCAATTGCGCGATTTGCTACTGGGGAGAAGCGTGGACTTGGGGTTCTTACCTAAATGGCGCGATGACCGTTGCCGATGCTCCCCGTGCCAGGTTTGCTCTGCAACAAGCATTAGCTCGTATAGATTCTGCTTCCAAGAAAGAATCAGACATGATCCAAACTCTGCGTGCACGATATGTAGAAAACTTTGATCCGGAGACGAGAAGGGAACAAGATCAAGATTACGCCGCTGCGATGAGTCAGCTAGCTGACACTTATCCCAATGATCTCCACATTGCCACCCTTTACGCTGACGCTTTGTTTCTTCTTGAAGAACGCCGGGGTTACAGGAGCCTAGATGACCCCAATGTTATTCGATTGCATAAGGTTCTGCTTGGTGTTTTAGAAAAAGACATCAAGCATCCAGGTGCTTGCCATCTACTGGTGCACGCCACCGAGTCCACAACGACTCCAGAGTTGGCTGCACCCTGCGCCCGGTTTCTTGGTGATACCATTCCTGGTGCTAGCCATATCAATCATATGCCCAGTCATACCTGGAACGAAATGGGCTTATGGCACGATGCGGTTCGTGCCAATACCAAGGCTTGGCACTCCGACCAAAAAGCTGCCAGCGGCGAAGGCATTGCTATCTATCCAACTCATAACCTAACTATGCTTTATTATGCTGCAACCATGGGTGGTGAGAGTGCTACCGCTATCCAGGCAGCCAAAGATCTCGCCAAGCTTAATAGAAATACGGCTATGCTGGCTCTTGCTTTAGTTCGATTTGGCCGATTCGATGAAGTTCAAGCTCTAACTGAAACCCCGACCGGGATCATAAACATCAGCATGTTTAACTTCGCCCAAGGCTATGCTGCACTAAAAGATGGTGATATCGATAAAGCAAAAGAAACCGCGAATGATTTGTGGGAACTCACCGAATCAACTAATGCCCGGTTTCGATTTCACGATGGAAAAGACATATTGGGCACCATGGCCGGAATACTCGAAGGTGAAATCGCCTGGGCCGAAGGCAACATGGAGGCCGCACTAGAAGCTTTTCAAACTGCCACCGAATATTATGACAATTTGAACTACGATGAACCGGAGCCCCTGCCCTTCTCTCCTAGGCACTGGTCTGGTGCTGCCTACCTGGAAATCGAAGAATACGGCAAGGCAGCAGAAACATACCGACAAGATCTGGACGATCATCCTCATAATTTTTGGGCACTCTTCGGCATGCTGCAAGCACTCGGCCTTCTAGGCCAATACGATAGTGTCATTGATCAGGATTTCGAGAAAACTTCCCAACATGCTGATATCTGGCTATCAAACACAAAATTTTAACTCAATAAGTAAAGGTTCTTTGATTTTTAATGTTGCAGCTTAGGTTAGATCTAAATTTAAAGCATTTTGCGGAGCGTGGTGCTGTGAATAAAACATCTATTAAAGACAGCCATCGAGCCATCCTGGCTTTTCTGATGATTGGCGGAAATAGACCCTTACTCTCAGCTGAAGAAATAGGGCTTATCACACAAACAGATTATGGTTGGATCTGGAATCTGCTGGTAGTTGTTATCATCTTGGCAGTGAGCGCTGCTAGCGCCGCTCTAACAATTGCCGCTCTTAAGCAGTGGCATGGCCACTGGAGATGGGCTGCAGTATTTCCATTTCTTATTCTGGCTTTTTGGATATTAATCATCATTGGATCCAGGCTTTTTAACGATGATGCGCATCGATTATGGCCTCTCGAAATATTCGCCTGGGCCATGCTTAATTTAATTTATATGCAAATACTGATGATCGCAAAAAAAAATCTAGACAAAGTAAAAGAACAAAACATCTCTAACTAGTCGACTTTTGTGAAATTAATAGTTCTATGCTTCAGGAATTTTTCCAAGCTTCATAACCACCATCAAGGCTATAGGCATGCTTGAAACCCTGTTCCGCTAGATAAGCTGCCGCCCCCTGGCTCAGGTTCCCGTGATAACAGTAAATAAGTACTGGCGCCTCAACGTCCGCATTATCAATAAAATCTTGAAGATTATTATTGTTTACATTGACAGCATTTTCTATATGGGCATCGTTGTAAGCAAGCTCGTCCCTAATGTCCGCAATTTGGGCCCTTTCTCCGCCAGAAGTTTCCAACAATAACCGAGCTTCCAAAACACTGATCCGTGAAAAATTCATAGGCACCTCTATTCATTTACTTCGGCCGAACAATTTACAAATCTGATTTTTCAAAAAACTTGCAGTTGCGCGACCTCGGGTAAATTCTCTCTTCCTGATAGAAATAAATAAAGCGTTACTATAGTAAAAACAGACCCGCCGCAAAAAAACATACCATTGCAATGATAGCGGTCAGAATGGCATAAGGTAGTTGCGTTCTCACATGGTCTATATGATCAGTGGCAGATGCCATGGAAGCAACAACTGTTGTATCACTTATTGGCGAAGCATGATCGCCGAAAACCGATCCAGATAATACCGCCGCTAAAAACAGTGGCTCGGACAACTCCAGTGCTATAGCGATCTGTAATGCCAGTGGAATCATAATGCCAAACGTCCCCCAACTAGAACCAATTGAGAATGCAATGAAGCTGGACGTGAAGAAAAGTAAAGGCAGGAGTAGAAATGTCGGAATTGCGTCTTGTGCTAGCTGAGCCACATAGATTCCCGTACCAAGCAAATTAGCAACATCACCAAGTGCTAGAGCCAACAAGAGGATCATAGCTATCGGCAAAAACCCGCCTGCACCTTTCAGAAACGTCTGCATTAGTTCATGCACCGAAAGGCGTTCGTGGGCTAACACCAATAACCACAAAGTAAGAACACCTGACAACACAGCCCAGAGCACTGCAGTGGACCCGGATCCATTTGTAATAACTCCGTCCCCGGTTATATAAAGACCGAACGGCATCGCTAGAACCATGACTACGATTGGAGCAATCATAAAATGTGCTTTGTCGTCCTCATTTGCCACTTTATGTTGAGCAACAACGGAAGGATCTACCATTGGTGTCGCTTCCGGCCATAGCAAAGCTCCATCTTCTGTTCTTAGCTGGGCTTTTTTCATGGGCCCAATGTTGACGTTTGCCCAGATGACAAACGCGGAAAACAAAATCACAGCTATTGGATAGAAATTAAACGGAATTGCTAATACGAATATTTCAAGCGGATTACTGGTAGTTGACGAACCTACTAAGCTTAAAATTACTGCCCCCCAAGCATTCAGGGGTATCATTATGCAGATTGGTGCAGAAGTAGAATCGATTATGTAAGCCAGCTTCTCTCTGGCAATCTTATAACGGTCAAATAATGGTCGAGAGATGGCACCAGCAATCAACAATGTAATATTGGACTCAATAAAAATAACTACACCGGTGAAATAAGCCAACCATTCGGCTTTTTTGGGAGTGTTCACCCAGCCGCGGTGTTCCAACAAGTGAATGAAACCTTTCACTCCACCCACTTTCTCGATAGTCACAATCATCCCACCAATAATGAGTGTAAATATCAATACTTTGGTGTCGCCAGAATCACTGAATACGTTAATGACCCCATCTATAGCCAGAGCTGCACCAGCAATTGGGTTTACGAATTCCAACACACAATATCCTGCTAAAATTCCTACACTAAGAGAGATTATTACTTGCCGAGTTACTATCGAAAGGATAATTGCCAATACGGGCGGCAATATCGACATCCAGTTGGGTTCGTACATGAGAGTTCCTGACTCGTTCGCTGATACCGAAAACACATTAAAGCGCTATAGTGATTCGCGCCATCTATCATTACTCTGTCGACTTTAGCTAACAAAATTGCAACAAAATAGATGGTTAATTCAATTAATCTGTGCTAAATCTAGCGTATGTGGTGGCGGGAAGTTTAGTTCCTGTTAAAATTGCTGCCAAAAATATGTCCCCCCTTACCGATGGAGGAAAATATGGATAGACGTTCCTTTTTAAGCAATATGAGTGCCGCCACTGTAGCATCAATCGCCGGTGCTGCCACGTTCTCCGAAAAGGCCGACGCTCTCGAAGAAGCGATGAGTGTTGAATTGGATAAGCGTATTGCCACTCCTTGGTTCTGTAATATAGAGCCAACTCCAGATCCGATACCCGGGGATACGCGCAATTATTACCAGCATAATGATCCTCGATTGCCGGTCATGCCTAAAGCTCCAACATTAATTGATTTCTATAAACTACGTTTTGCCCCAGCTAACCATGTATTGCAAAGTGCTAGATTAGCGAAGGTAAACGGGTTTGATGAAAAAATCGTAATGGCCTGCTTGCTACACGATATATGCGTGGGAAATCTGATTCGAACAGATCACGGGTACTGGTGCGCGCAGATGGTTAAACCATACGTCGAAGAAGAAGTTAGCTGGGCCATAGAAAAACATCAAGCATTACGATTCTTTCCCGACTTATCAGTAGGTTATGAATACCCCGATTCTTATATCCGGTTTTTCGGCGCAGACTATAAACCTGAACCTTATCTTGTCCAGGCTCATGAAGAGGCAAAAAATCATCGTTGGTACATGACCTCTCGCTTAGTTACATTGAATGACCTCTACTCATTTGAAGAAGGAGTAGTAGTAGATATAGATGACTTTACCGATATTATCGGCCGCAACTTCAAACAACCGAAAGAAGGTCTCGGTTTCGATAATAGCCCAGTAGCCCATATGTGGCGGAGCATGATCTGGCCGAACAATTTCCTCTAATCGGCGTTTCAGGAAAACGATATTTTGCCAGCATCCTTTGGTCACGAACCTTAATGGCGCCTATATCCCAATAATTAGCAGTAAGCTAGTTTGGTGATTTAAGAATTAATGGCGCCTAGAACCATTGCCAAGCCTATCATTTAACCCAATTTGGGAGCTTTAACACCAAGCCCCACATCACAATGCTGTAAAATGGGTTGGTTTTTTTTGTAAATATGGCTGCATCCTCCTTTCTGGCAACAGCTAGAGATATTCATAACCGCAAAAAAAATATCTGTTCGACTGTCAATTTGTCGGGGTGGGTCTCGATTTTATTGGTATTTCTTGGTTTTCCCCAAACAGGTCCTATATTTGCCCAGCAAGAAATAGTTGAAGAGATTGTCGTAACGTCAACCCGCAGTCGTCGCAGCTTTGAAGAGCAACCAACTCGTGTTGAAGTACTGGGCGGGGAAGAAATTAACGAAAAAGCCAACATGAAGCCAGGCGACATTCGCATGCTGCTGAATGAAACCACTGGTATCCAGGTACAACAAACCTCACCTACAAGTTTTAATTCCAGCATCCGTATTCAGGGCCTCGATGGCAAATACACACAACTCCTTCGCGACGGCATGCCTCTTTATGGTGGCTTTTCTGGTGGTCTGAGTTTGTTACAAGTAGCGCCGTTAGACTTGCAACAGGTGGAGGTGATCAAAGGCGCGAACTCAACGCTCTATGGAGGCGGCGCGATCGCCGGACTAGTCAACCTAATAACAAAAACCCCAGGCCCGGAAACGGAACAATCGTTTCTGCTAAATGCCACTTCAGCTAGCGGTGTGGATGCTAGTAGCTTTTTTTCAAGCAAGAATGAAAATTTCGGTACGACCCTATTCATGTCCTATAACAACAGTGAAGCTTTTGATCCGGCAAATAATGAGCTAAGCGCTATTCCAGAATTTGAACGCTGGACTTTCAATCCGCGCCTATTTTTTTACAGAGAAAATAGTGAGCTTACTCTAGGTTTCGGCGCAGTGATAGAAGACCGTCTTGGCGGTGACATGGGTTACATAGAAGATAGAAAGGACCAACCAGCCTACTTTGAGGACAGTTCCACCAAACGCCTCTCATCACAACTTGAATATATCCATCGGTTCCAATCTGGTAGTGAGCTGGTGCTACGAAATAGTATTAGTCATTTTCAACGGGATTTAATTGTACCTAATTTCTTATTTTCAGGTACTCAACTGTCAAGTTTTAGTGAAGTTCACCTGTTAGGCACCACCAACTCCGTGGAATGGGTGGCAGGCCTCAACCTTTGGACTCAAGATTTCGAACAGGACAACGCTGTACCAGGATTCCAACATGATTTTCACAGTCATACTCTGGGCGCCTTCATACAGGGAACTCTTCCACTAGCAAAGCGGTGGACCATGGAAAGTGGTTTGCGAATGGATCATTCTTCCGATTACGGAAGTTTCGTGCTCCCTAAGGTTTCACTGCTGTATACCCCGGCTGTACACACAACTCTGCGCATTGGAGCCGGGCTAGGTTACAAAGAACCTACATTATTTACTGAAGATGCAGAAAGATATCAATTTCGAGGAGTGCTTCCGATCGAACCAAAAAATTTCGAAGCAGAACGGTCAATGGGGCTGAATGTTGACATTAATCGTTCATTCAATTTACCGGATAGCTTATCTTTAAACGTTAACTTGCTCCTCTTTTATACGCGCGTGGACAAACCAATGCGATTAATCCCAACAGTGCAAGATAAACTCTCCTATCACCAGCCCGATGATTACCTCGACACACGCGGTACTGAAATTAACTCTGTTTGGGAGAGGGAAAATTTTAAATTGCTGCTCGGTTATACACATGCGGATGTTCAAGAGCATAGCGATCGTGGTGTGCATGCTTACCCGCTCGTCCCAAAGGATCGACTAAACACGGTACTCGTATACGAACGTGAAGACGATCTACGCATAGGTCTAGAAGCATATTATTATGGCCATCAAGAACTGAATGATGGAAGAACAAGCCGAGACTATTGGATTGTGGGGCTAATGATGGAAAAAGTCATGAGCGACGACCTTTCAATGTTTCTGAACTTCGAAAACCTCACAGATACACGCCAAACTCGATGGGAGCCACTTTACACCGGGCCTCTCACCAACCCCATCTTTAACGATATTTACGCACCGCTAGATGGATATGTAATCAATGGTGGAATCAAGCTGCGCCTATGAAGAACGAAACCTACCTGGCCTGAGGTTTTTAAACGACTCAAGCCTAGCTACGTGCTTGTAGCGAACTGAGGGCTCGTATGGCTGCAATAGGATGGTTACAGGACACCTCTGCTTCTCTTGATTCGCCCAGCACATATATGTTGCCTAGAATCTGTCTCCGCACCGGAGGGCGCCAACTACTAGGTGAATAACTGAAGCAATAAGATTCTCCTCGAACTGACAGACAATTTTAATACCAATTAATGTCAATCATTGTCCACAGTGGTGATCACTGAAGGCTTCCCTTTTTCGTCTACGGTAGCCACAACTTCTATAGGGCTACAACAAACCTGACAATCTTCAATATAATTTTGCCGAGGTACTGAACAATCCACTAGAAGTTCGATTAATTCCCCGCAATACGGGCAGTTTGTTTTTACTGGTTCTTGTATTTGGTCGTAACCCATTGCTCTATCCCTTTCCAACGATCTTAGCCAAAAAAAACAGCTAGATCAGTTTTTTTTAAAAATATTACAAGCACTTAATTTCTATGGATTTGTAAACCAAATCTCTGCAGGCCAGTAAGCGAAGATTTTAATTTCCAGGCAATTTATTGTTGCCAACTACCTACTTAAGAGATAATTTTACAAACAAGAAATTACCTTGAGTCATGTTTGTGGTATGACTTTAAGAGGTCAACATGCAAATTAGATTTAAATATTTAGTGGCCTGGATGTGTTTTCGAGAGGCTTTTCCCATGCCTGTCGCAATGTGGATAAATTAGGGAGATTTAAAACCAACTATCAATATAACAGCAGTATCAGTGGCGCACTTTGTTTCGAGGGGAATAAACTATGCTCACAGTACAACAGGTACTCAATCAAAAGCAGACCAACGAAATCTGGCATATTAAGCCGGATAACACCGTATACGAAGCGATCCAAATGATGGCCACCAAAAAAGTTGGTGCTCTGCTCGTCATGAAGGGAGTTGCTCTCAAGGGCATAATTTCAGAGCGGGACTACGCCAGGGAAGTGATTTTAAAAGGCCGTTCTTCAACAGATACTCGCGTTGACGACATAATGAGTTCCAATGTCATTTCCGTATCTTCCTCTGAAAGCGTAGAAGCTTCATTAGCGGTCATGACGGACAACCATATCCGTCATTTACCAATTGTCGACGAAAATATAGTTATAGGTGTGTTATCGCTCGGGGACTTGGTTAAAACTATCATCAGCGATCAACAATCAACTATCCAACAACTGGAAGGTTATATTCGCGGGTAATGGCAGGAATAATTATAACCCCGAACCAAACTGTTGTAAGGCGGGCTTACTTATGACACCGGTCGGATAGTTGGGCTTATATGGTGCTTTTATTCTATGAAAAAAATGAATCAAACAAAATGGGGTCTACTCTCGTTTGGCATACTCTTCCTGGTGTACGTGGGCTGGGTCGTTAACTTTGAGGTGAATCTTGGTAGGAATCAGCCGATGGGTGGCAACTCCATTGTTATCGCCACTTTTAATGACGAGAACGAGCGTCACGAGCGCGTATTAAGCCTGAGAGAAGTCAACGGTAAGAATTACATCGCTGCCAATCACTGGCCTCGCGCTTGGTATCGTCAAGCTCTAGATAATCCAAATATCGAAATTAAGATGGCTGGAGTACGGGAATTTGCTCCTTATACCGCTGTGCCGCTAGAGGGCGCTGAAGATCATCTGCTAAGGGAAGAGTATAACATCAGTTTTCGCGGCCGCGCCCAAATGGGATTTCCTCCTCGTTATTTTCTACGGCTTGATCCTAACTGACAAAATAGAGTGTTTCTTAGTTCCCATGAGCTCAATAGTCCACTTGTTATCCTGCCAAAACTAAGCGAACTTCCTATGCGTTGCTTTTCCTGTGGCAGTACAAACCAATCTCAAATAAAAAACCTCTATGGCTACGATGTTTGCGATTCTTGTGAACAGACTCTTAATTTGTACAAGGACCATACGATTCGTAAGCACATTGCTTCCTATGAAAAAAAGCGTAAGGCAGTGCCTGAAGGTCCCACTTATGCACAGGAGGTTGATTATCGCGTGGAAGTTATGGAGGAAGTTTACATTCGACGACGCTTAAAATTACTTCACATTCAGTCCCGACTTAAAGAACTAGGGAAAGAAGACTAGCTAAAACGATTGCCAGCCTCATACATGAAAGCTAATTTAAAAAAAAGATTGAAATCTGGAGCGTAAATCATGAGTGATTTTTTTACCGAGGCGCAACGCGAATTACAGAGCGAATTCGAAACCACCGACCTTGCCGATCGAATTGTAGAGGCTGTCGTTACCGAAGAACTATCGGACCAGCAAGCTGAGTTCATCCACAACCGTAATATGTTTTACCTATCTACCATTGACGAGTCTGGTTATCCGTCATGCTCCTACAAAGGTGGTGACCTCGGCTTTGTGAGAGTGACTGATCCCGGAACTGTTGTTTTTCCCAATTACGATGGAAATGGAATGTTTATGTCCATGGGCAACATCCTAGCCAAAACAAAAGTGGGCCTACTCTTCATAGATTTTGAAACCCCACAACGGTTACGGCTGCGCGGGGAAGCTAGATGCCATCGTGAAGGCCCAATGCTCGCTAGCTACCCAGGCGCTAACCTCGTTATAGAGATATCAGTAGATCACGTGTGGGTGAATTGCCCGCGCTACGTACATCGCATGCAGTCATTAGAGAAATCGCCTTATCTGCCAGGAAAGGACGGAACTGTATCCCTGGCACTATGGAAGCGTATTGATATTGTCCAGGACGTGCTTAAATCTGGCGACCGCGCCGAAGCGGAATCCTTAGGGCTTATTACCGTGGAAGAATATGAGGCTTACGTAGCACGTGGCAAGCTCTTGTAAACCAGCCTTACCAAATCGATAGCTGATACTGGGTTTTGTTAGAAAGGATCAGTCTGGTTTAAACAGGTAGTTGGCGCCTGGATATGAGATAAATAAAAATAATAATCAATGACTTACATAAACTAGTTAACTTAATATACCATATAGTTTTTCTATAATTAGGCGCTCCCCCTCCTCATTAACGCATTGACAGCACCCTTTATAAAAAGGGTCGGGGCTTCTGCCCTGCACTAATAATTATAGTTGCCAATCCCATTTATAAAAGCTAATTTGAAAAACAAATACCAAATTCTTGTATTAAGTGGGCACACTCTTAATGCGCACGATACTGATTCTTTTCTTAACACTATCATCAATCAGACCATTATTTGGGAGCGAACAGTGGCAAATACGAGAAGTATTTTCCAATTCTGACGGCAGAGTTCAATTTATTGAACTCTATTCGCCGGCTTTCAATCAGAATG
>Ga0209445_1000192_pt1 | contig 35143 bp, 29 predicted proteins | sample MarorgKNORR_S2LV_4_FD_188223 | JGI IMG/M metagenome (GOLD analysis project Ga0209445, IMG submission 188223) | Marine microbial communities from the Southern Atlantic Ocean, analyzing organic carbon cycling - NADW_A/KNORR_S2/LV (SPAdes) (version 2) | ecosystem: Environmental > Aquatic > Marine >... | reverse complement strand
TAATTCTCCTTCTTCAGCAGCATCCAGATGTTCAAATAGAAGTCTGGTTAAAAAGAATTCTTCTTCTTTAGTAAGGGTAATATTCTCATGGATATGGTGAAGGTGAGATCCTAAATCTTCAAGTGTAACAGTCCTGGCTCTCAATTTCTTTTGGAGTGAAAGCAATTCATCAATTAATTCCGGATTGGAATCCTTAAAACAGGACATGAGGAAAAATCGAATCCTTGTTTCCGGATATTCATCCAGTAGGTCTCTTAGATGATAATCTTTGTATAACTCTTGTAGAATTGAGCCTCGTGCCTGAACCGAAGCCTTCGGATTTAATTCAAACCACCGCTGGTATCTCAATGATGCAAATACTACCTGCTTCATCAAAATGCCATTTTCATTAACCTCATCAATAAATGAAGTAATCTGATCTTGAAGTAAGCCTAACGACTCTCCTTTTTGTTTTATCGGCTTTTTCTGAAACTCTTCTTGTAAATCCATCAGAAATTCAAGCCCCTGTTTCACTGTAACCACCTGAAGAAGGGCAGTAAATAGTACTTCCCAGCCTCCCATTCGTTTTAACCCCGGATAATCCTGTTCCGAAGTGATAATAAATCGACCATAGAGGGTAAATACAAAATCAGAGATAGTGGTGAAGTGTTTGCGGTCGGATATGGAAATTAACCGAGTTCCAGTAGCATAATCATACCTGGGGACAATCAGGTTTTTTGTCGATGGATTAGCGGAATAAAGAACATATCCTGTCCTATACCAAAAATCCATATAAGCCATGAGCCCACTCCAAACGAAATGAAGCCATTGCATTTGCCATCGATCAGCAGTTTTTCCGCTTGCAATTTCTTCACGGTTTCGTTCAAGATGCTGGTAAAGAGTTTCACCGGGTATATACTCTTCAGTATACAGACCATACTTGGACCAATATCCACCGAAATCCTCTACAAGTTTCGGCCCATAAATGGAAGAGCCAGTTGTGATCAGCCACCTGATTTCATCCTGGATAAATAACTTACCTAGGTTTTCGTCAAGATTAATAACAAAATTATATGAGTCTGAACTTCTCGTCTGTACAAGGACGCGGAATACGCTCTTCCCATGATTACTACCCAGGAAAGAAACCCAAATTCCATTTTTCGGGATATTTTCCAACCTGATTAACCGGTGATTGGAAAAGAGGAAAATAGCCTCTTGAAGCAAGATAGTATTCCCCATTGCTTCCATCAATCTTTTTTGGGATTCCTCTTCAACATTTTTATCAAAAAGAATTGTATCTCCCCAGGAATATTCATCATCTGTGTCTGGATCAATTGCTAAATGCCTATCAATTCCCACCCATTCCCTAAAACCGCTGGTGAGTGTCACTAATGCTTTTTTAACTGTAGAAAGAACCTGCTTCTTCGGATCAGACAGCTCCCATCGAATCAGCTCCACTCTAGCCCATATATAGCTTTTGGGGTGTAAAACACCATAAATTGCTATAATCTTCAGAAGAAAACACAAAAAGGCCTGTTTTTTCGCATCAAGGGATTTTTCATCAAGCCGTTTGGTTATTACATACTTGAGAAGAACGTCAAAATGTTCCTGTTGAATACATCGAACATCAAAATCTATCTTTTTTATGTTATCAATCTTTTTCAACTTTTCACATACACTTGTAAGAGATTCAAGAAATACTGAACCGGTAATGTGAGGTAAAAGATACTCAAGAGATTTAATTTGAACCTTTTGCGAAGGATGGAATTGAAGACGAAGGAGAACTTTGTGAACCATTTCCTTAAAATCACCTGTATTATTTTCAAGGTCCTGATGCAGATGGTTCATTGCACTGACCATATTGTCATTTTTAGGGTGATGTAAAACAATCGCTGATTCGTGAAGAAGTTGCAGTGAGGATACCTTCCTTTGGCTGATGTTCTCTCTTTTTCCATTTGGGAGTTTGGGGAATCTTCCATCTCCCCAGGGGAGTGAGCTCACATTAAGTTGTATGTCCGAATTGATTTCAAACCTTGATATCCGGAATGCGATAGAACCAATAAAATCAACAAGAGCTTGGTTGCCAACCCAGAGATAGGGAGAAATCATCAGTGTTTCCAAATCTACAAATTCTTTATTAATTATATAAGAAAAGTCACCAATCTGAAATATCCCTGAATTCGGTTGTATTATAAGTGACTTCGTCTCATTTCGGATAGATACAGTTTTTCCGTCCCAGTGTATATCAGATGGGATTACTCCTTTTTCTCTTATTAACCAGTTTGGTATGCGGATTTCAAATCCTTCACACATAAGACTGGTGTAAATTTTTTCGTACATTGGATCAATAATTTCTGCGAAATTTTTTAGGATAATATTTCGTTTATATGTTTCTTTACGGGTTAGTTCACCGTACTCTTCTGAAAAATCCCGCTGAATGATGGCAAAATTCACAATCCGTTCATACGGGGCAAGAAAACTGTTAACTGATTGCACCAGAGAACCAAAATAATCGCGAAATTTCTGTTTTGAATTTCTCTGCATTTCCAAAGGAATTTGTTCATACTTTGGGTAAAGTAGAATGGTATTGTGCTCTCGTCCATCTCCGACAAGAAAAACTGATTTCATTGTATCAAACTCCTGAAAAAGATTTTCAATCTTTTGGGGAGAGATGGTTTGTCCCCTATTGTTTTTATATATTTCCTTTTTTCTGCCAATGATGAAGAGATGGTCTTTTTTACGTTTGAAAATATCACCAGTGTGGAACCAATTATCGGAATAATCGGTGGAAATAATGTCTCCAAAATAGCCTGGAGAAACATATGGTCCACAAATTAAAAGTTCACCATCTTCAGTAATTTTGGTTTCAATCCCCGGAAGCGGCTTACCCACAGAATCCCGAAGATAATCGTTAACCGGTGTCATTGTAATTCCTCCTGTTGCTTCTGTCATTCCATAACCACTCAAAAGATGAATACCATTTTTCTGATAAAATTCAAAAATATCAGGATCAAGATATCCGGCTGCCGAAAGTCCTAGTTTAAGCTTTCCTCCAGTTAATTTTTTCAAAACTGTTTTTATCTTTTTGGGTGATAATTGCTCATGTTGAGTTTGATTATTGATTTGTTCGTATAGTTGAATCCATCGTTTCGGAATACTAATGAAGACTGTAGGCTGGACAACCAAAAAATTCTTCAAAAGAGTTTTGTAAGCAGGAGATTCAGCAAAGGCATATGTAGCGCCCCAAAAAATTGTCCCAATCATTTCCAGGTACCGACCAAACGTATGATAGAGAGGTAAATAGGAAAGAAAAATATCATTACTTGATAAATCCGGTAATGCGATTGCCCTGGAAAACCGTTTGGAAATTATATTCATTTGAGTGAAAATAATACCCTTCGGATTCGCTGTTGTCCCCGATGTGTACATAACAGTTGATACCCCATCATTTTCAGTTGTGTTTAATCGCTTTTCAAGTATGTCTTGAGTCACGTTTTTACCAATCGACAAAAATTCTTCCCATGTTTGGGATGGGAAATCAAGTGAGTGCACATCGGGAAGTTGGGTTACTGATAAAACTCCAGAATTACCTCGGAGCTGATTGAAAAGATTGTGTGGTTCGATCCCACCAATGAAAAGATGTGTAATACCTGCATGGTCAAGTATGTAATTTAAATCCGTTTTGGAAAGATTGATTGGGATAGGCACTATACGAAAATTAAAAGAAAGACAGGCTAAATCTAATAAGGCTGCATATAAAGAATTTGTTGTCAAAATACCGATAACTGGATGAGAGAAACCATCAGTTGCTTTGGAAAGAGATTTGGCAATTCCCCAAATCTGTTTCCAAGCTTGTTTATATGTAATAGTTTCAATATCTTTCCCTTCAACAATTTGAAACAATGCTTTTTGGGGATAGGTTCCTACCCGCTGTATTAACAAATTACCTACATGAAAATTAGATTTCCTCGTTAAACTGATTAACAATTCAATCCACATTTCCTTTTTATCTGACTTATAAAAAGTCTTATTTACCAGAGGAAGATGACCAGCTTTGAGAAAGGAATGAACCGTTGCAGGAGGGTAGTTTCCCTCTAACAATTTCTGTGCAATGGTAAAAAGCAGTGCTTCATCCGGTGATGAAGATTTTGCTTTTTCTATGATACTATTTATATAGGAACAAGATAAATTTCTCATCATGGGAAATTAAGATATTTCAAGAAAAATTCTCGATACCTAATCAGTAAAATTATAATATTAGAGGAAATCGTTTTCCTTCATCTCTTTTAATTCTTTATCTTAAGTTCTCGTAAAAAATATTCATTCCACTTTATTACTTTAACATAATAAACCAATTTAGGTTAACCAATGAAAAATAAAAAAGAATCTGCTCTTTCTCTTACTCAACAAGAAATCACTGAATTACTAAAAACCACACCTTCTGGGATCAAAAAATATATTGATGAACTTGAAGGTCAGATTAAAAATCTATCTGAAATTGGAGTTGCACTCTCAAAGGAAAAAGATCGGGGGAAAATATTAGAAACGATTCTTCTTGAGGCCAAAAGAATTTCCTCAGCAGACGGAGGAACAATATACATGAAAACGGATGATAATCGCTTAAAATTTGAAATAATGATGACCGACTCCTTAGGAATTCATTTTGGAGGAACATCGGCTGAACCTATGCCAGATACCATATACCCGGTTAAGTTATACAATCCAGAAACAAATCAACCAAATTACAAGAATGTATCGGCCTATGCTGCATTGACAGGAGAAACAGTCAATATTAAGGATGCTTATAAAGAGAAAGGATTTGATTTTTCCGGTACAAAAGGGTGGGATAAAAGACATGGATACCGTTCAAAATCGTTTTTAACAGTGCCAATGAAAAACCATGAAGATAATATTATTGGTGTTCTTCAGTTATTGAATACTAAAAATCCCAGCACAGGTGAAATTGCTTCATTTTCTACCTCGATAAAAATGATTGAAAGTCTTGCCAGCCAAGCTGCTATTGTAATCACAAACAAAAATTTAATTAGAGAATTGGAGGTTCTTTTTGAATCGTTCATTAAGCTAATCGCAACCGCTATCGATAAAAAATCTGCGTACACCGGGGGACATTGTAGTCGTGTACCGGAGATTACAATGATGCTCGCAGACGCTGTTGGAAAGATTAAAAGCGGGAAATACAAGGATTTTGACATGAATCCAGATGAACGGAATGAATTATATATTGCAGCCTGGCTCCATGATTGCGGTAAGGTAGCTACCCCTACCCACATTGTAGATAAAGCAACAAAACTAGAGAAAATTTTTGACCGAATTGATATTATCAACATGAAATTTGAGGTTCTCCATCGTGACAAAGAAATTGAATTCTTAAAAAAAATATATAAGTTAAAAAATAGTGATAAAACCGTCTTAGAAAAACTCAAGGGTGAATATAAAAGACAAATGAAACAATTAGATGAAGATGAAGCATTCCTTGAGCGATGTAATATTGGTGGTGAATTTATGCTCGAAGAATTGCAGGAACGGGTAATACAGATTGCAAAATATCCTTTTAAAGAAAAAGGCAAGAAAAAACCCTTTTTATCAAAAGATGAAGTACGCAACTTAAACATATCCAAGGGGACACTGCTTCCCGAAGAACGTGAAATAATTAACAGTCATATTTCCATTACTATTGATATGTTGGAACAGTTACCATATCCCAAGCATCTAAAAAATATTCCTGAGTTCGCTGGTGGACATCACGAAAAATTAGATGGTACGGGATATCCACGGGGCTTGACTGAAAACCAAATGTCTCCACAGGCTAAAATGATCGCAATCGCTGATATTTACGAAGCATTAACCGCTGCTGACCGACCTTATAAGGAGGGGAAAAAACTTTCAGAAGCAATGCGAATTATGGGTTTTATGAATAAAGATCGCCATATTGATAAAGATTTATTTAAAATTTTTGTGAAGGAAGGAATCTATAAAAAGTATGCGAAAAAATTTCTAAAACCAAATCAAATTGATAAAGTTGATGAAACAGTAATATTATAATGATAAAAAAATCCAATTAGTGACCCTGAAAATATCACCAGGAAATAACCGCTGAGGATAATTGTTAACATATGACTCCTGAAATTGCCATAGTTCTGGGTGTAATTACCCTAATGTTTATCTTATTTGTGATGGAGCTGTTTCCGCTGGATGTAACGGCATTGTCAATATTAGCAGTTGTATTGGTATTAGGCTATATCTCACCGGAAGAAGCCATAAGCGGATTTGCAAATCCAGCCGTGATCACCATTGCATTGTTATTTGTACTAAGCCATGCTCTACAAAAATCAGGAATATTGGAATATATGGTAATTCGCCTGAATAAACTCACTGAACGGTCCCGATTCCTTGGTTTGTTTGTTTTTTTAATATCGGTGGCCCTAGCATCGGCTTTTGTTAACAATACAGCTATCGTTGCTATATTTATTCCGTTGACAATTCGTCTTGCTCAAAAGTATAATTTAAGTCCATCTAAATTGCTTATGCCGTTGAGTTATATCGCCATCATTGGAGGTACACTTACTTTAGTAGGTACATCCACAAATCTCCTGGTGAATTCAATTTATGTCAATAGCATATCTTCAGCACCACCCTTGGGAATGTTTGAGTTCGCAAAATTCGGATTGGTTATGCTCGTTATTGGTATGGCATATTTATTAATAGCCGTTCCATTTTTAATACCATCCAGAACTGTAACGTCCAGTTTAACCAAAAGCTATCACATGGGTGGTTATTTGACTGAATTAAAAGTGAGTGCAGACTCTCCACTGGTTGGGCGTACTTGCAAGGAAAGGGCAGTAAATAAGAATTACGATATCACGGTTTTAGATATATTAAGAAATGGTAAACTGATCAGCAAAAATATTCGGGATACATTTATTCATCCAGAAGATATCTTATTTGTCCGGGGTTCTCTTGAAAACTTTTTACGCATGAAGGAAGTAGAGAAAGTCACAATGCTGACTGATGAAAAATTGACCCAGGATGAATTAATCCATGATGATAATACTCTGGTAGAATGTCTGATAACGAATAAGACAGATTTGGTAGGTAAAAGTTTAATGGAAATTAATTTCCGCCGCCGTTTTGGTAGTTTCATTTTAGCAATCAGGCGGGAAGGAGAGATTCTCAGAAAGAAAATTGCCCATGTTGTTCTTCAAGCATTTGATACACTTCTCATCTATGGACCAATTGAAAAAATTAAAGAGCTTTCTGATTCTGGTGATTTCATTGTCCTGGGTGAAATTGAAGCAACACTGCAAAAACATAAATATTGGTGGGTAAGCGTCGCAGTGATATTTTGCGCAGTTATCCTAGCTGCACTAGGGATTGTTCCTATTTTAAAAGGAGCTTTGATCGGAGCCATATTTCTTTTAGTCATCAAAGTTATCACAGCGAATGAAGCTTATCAGAGTATTAATTGGCAGGTAATCGTATTGATCGCTGCATTAATTCCTTTGGGAATTGTTATTCAAAAAAGCGGAACTGCTTTTTGGATTGCAACAGTATTAAATGATATTGCAAATGCATTTAATCCACTAGTCCGTCCAACGGTTATGCTATCTTTAGTGTACCTGGTTACAATAATTCTGACGGAAATGACATCTAACGCTGCCACAGCTATTATTATGACACCTATCGCCATTTCTGCTGCTCAGCAAATGGGATTAGACCCCCGGACATTCGTGTTTGCAGTATGTTTTGCAGCTTCTGCATCATTCATTACACCCATCGGTTACCAGACAAATTTGATGGTTTATGGCCCCGGCGGATATAAGTTTACTGATTATGTGCGCGTGGGATTGCCTCTGGCAATTGTATTATGGTGCATTGCAACCTGGTTAATTCCAATCCTCTGGCCTTTTGCTTCAATTAATGTATAGCCATTTCTGATCTTTTTCATCTAAAGAGAAAAAGAAAGGAATTAACATGAACGATTTCGCAAAAATATACACAAATGAAAATTGGCAGGAAACTGATGAAAATCAAATTGGATTTACCTTGATTTATATCTGGCTACCTAGAGGATGGTACATTTAGGACCATCGGTCCCATAATCGATTAATTGGCTCAAGAGTTTTCAAGGGTAAAGTCACCATTGGCAAACTGAATGCGGATGCAACGCACCTTCCTGTTTTTCATGTGCTTCCTGCGGTCGCAGGAAATAAGAATTAATCGCCTAGACTATTTAATAAAAATCCGGTGCTTCGTATGGGCGAATCCAGACTAGAAAAATATTTATCTAACCCTGCAAAGGGTTTATGGAAATTGGCTATTCCGGTCATGGCCGGAATGGGCATTCAAACAATTTATTCCATTGTTGATATGATATTTATCGGCCGATTGAGTGGCAATGCCATTGCTGCTGTGGCTTTTAACATGCCCTTATTCTTTTTTGTTCTGGGGTTGACATTTGGACTGGGTGCCGGCGTTACTGCTTCCATAGCCCGATTCATTGGTGCAAAAGATAAAATCAACGCTGATAACAGCGCAGAACATGCAGTGGTTCTGGGTTTAGGTGTCAGTGTTGTATTAACAATTGTCGGGTTGATATACGGCAAACCAATTTTAATCAGTATTGGCGCAACTCCGAATGTGGTTGACTTAAGCTGGTCTTATCTCAGAATTATTTGCATTGGGTTACCCTTTATGGTTCTATCTGCGTTCTTTCGTTCAATCCTGGCTGGGGAAGGGGATACCAAATTTCCAATGACAGTAGCCGCGTTGGGGACTGTACTGAATATTATCCTGGACCCAATTTTTATTTTTAAACTTGGGTTTGGTGTCCCTGGGGCAGCATGGGCAACTGTTATTAGCCAGATAATCGTTTTTATTATTTTTGTTTATATGTTGTTCGTCAAAGAGCATTCCTATATTACCTTTCGTTTAAAGGATTTCAAACCATCTTCTTTTATTATGAAAGATATTATTAAAGTTGGTTTTCCTGCTTCCATATCCATGGTGATCATGTCTGTTGGACAGTTGGTATTTAACAGAATTCTTGTTCATTTTTCCACTGATGCCGTGGCTGCCTACCAGCTAGGAGGACGCATTGATATGGTCATTTTTCTACCTATTATTTCCATAGCATATGGATTAACAACTTTGGTGAGCATGTTTCATGGTGCGCAGGAAATGGACAAATTAAAATATATTATTAAATATGGATTAACCAGTTCATTCATGATCACGGTGGGTATTTCTATTATTGTATATACTTGTGCACCACAATTGATCATGGGTTTTACTAAGGATATTTATATCCAAAATACAGCGGTCAAATATTTAAGGCTTATGTCCACTGTTTATCCATTGGTTGCGACGGCCTTGCCTTGTGGTCGTATTCTCCAGGGCTTTGGTCTTGGAATGCCTTTGCTAATCATTACGTCTATTCGTGTGTTGCTTGTATCGACTCCATTGGCAGCATTTTTTATTTTTATTCAAGGAAAACCTCTGGAATGGATCTGGTATTCCATGATGATCTCAACGGTTGTCTCATCCGTAGTAGCGTTAACCTGGGTTTACTGGACGGTCAGGAAGTTTTCATTAATAAAAACTCAAGCGTAAATATAAAAAGACTATCAATAAACCCGATAAACAGTGCTATAAGAATCCCTTTTCCAAATATGTTTTAACTATATTTATACAACCATTTAAATGAATAAAATATTTTTATTATTATGTGTTTTGCTCAATATAAATCAAATCAATATTTTGGTGAATATTCAAAAAAACAACTTCAAACCAATATTTCTATTTGTCTGTTAATTTACTTGTAGATAGATTTGGCTTGCCAACCCAACAATTTATAACGGACTTCCTTGCTTTGTGGTATTTTTTCACTTGCCGATTTCGTCTGCTGAATAAAAAATTAGTACAGAAAAACGGAAATGGCCGAAGCAATAGAACTAGATTTTACCTCTACAAAAGTTAGATCCAAAGCACCAGATCCAAAAGTTCCGGAAGCTCTCCTCAACGTCAAGATAGATTCAGAACCATTGATTAAGTCAGATGGTGAATTACCCACTAAATTTCAAATAAATAATTATTATGGAAAAGATACCCTCGGTATGGATGTCTTGAAGAATAAGTATTTAGCCCCCTGGGAACAACATCCCTGGGAATTATGGACCCGTCAAGCGAAAAGCATTTCCTCCGTTGAGAAAACGAAACAGCTTCAAGATAAATGGGAGAAAAATTTCTTTTCTATACTTGAAGATTTTAGTTTTGTCCCGGGTGGTCGTATTATGCATGGAGCAGGCAGGGAGGACATTACAACAACATTAAATAATTGTTATGTTGTTGCTATTAAGGACGATTCCATAAATGCAATCTATTCCGCTATTAACGACGAAGCTCTTACCTATAAATATGGTGGTGGGTGTGGCCATGACCTCTCACTTCTGAGACCTGAAGGCGAAGCGATCCATGGAACGGGAGGGGAATCATGCGGACCAACGGGATTCATGAACTTGTTTAGCGAGAATACAAATACAATTGCTCAGCATGGAAGAAGGGGTGCCAATATGCAAACGCTCCGGGTAGATCATCCTGATATCGAAAAATTTATCGCCATCAAAACAGGTGATATAAATATGGTTAAATATTCCAATATTTCTGTTCTGTTAACACATAAATTTTTACAAGCAGTAGAACAGAATGACGATTTTGAACTAATGTGGAAGAATACGGCATACAAAACTGTTAAAGCACAAGATTTATGGGATAAGATAACCCATCATGCACATTACAGTGCGGAGCCAGGACTCCTCTTTTGGGACACAATGAAAGATTATCACAATGCAGAATATTGTAGTCCTTTAGTATCAACAAATCCTTGCGCTGAACAACCATTACCAGAGGGCGGATGTTGTAATCTTGGCGCTATTAATCTTGAAAGGTTCGTGGATAATAATAAAAATTTCACCATTGATAAATTTAAAGAAACTGTCTCCATGGGATTCCGCTTTTTAGATAATGTTGTCGATTACAACATGAAAAGGCACGCCTTGGCATCACAAAAAGCTAATGCTAAGAATGATCGTAGAGTTGGACTCGGAATCCTTGGTCTGGCTGATATGTTGGTAAAAATGAATATTAAGTACGATAGTGAGGATGCGATTCAGACCGTGGATCAGATTATGCAAATTTTCCGAGATACTGCTTATGAAACCAGTATAGAATTGGCAAAAGAAAAGGGCGCATTCCCAAATTTTGACTGGTCTGGGTATAGCAAAAGTAAATTTATCAAAAATCTTCCTAAGAACATTCGAGACCAGATTCAAAAATACGGTGTCCGAAATAGCACTCTCACAACTGTAGCTCCAACTGGAAGTGGGGCCATTGTTGCCAGAGTTTCCTCAGGTATCGAACCGATTTTTGATACTTCTTACAGACGGCGAGTAAAGAAAAATAAAGGCAATGGTAAACTGTATAAAGAATATAAAGTATATCACCCCCTAATTGAAAAACTCTTTGGCAATGATGAGAACCTCCCTGACTATGTTATCACTGCTCATAACATTGATCCCTATTTTCGCGTAAAAATGCAAGGGGTCATCCAAAAGTATATTGACAGTTCTATCTCTTCAACCGTAAATCTACCTGGAGACGTTTCAGTTGAAACTGTTGCAGATATTTATATGACTGCTTATAAAGCAGGATTAAAGGGTATTACTGTTTACCGGGAGGGCGCACGTGAAGGCGTACTCATCACAGAGGTAAAAACGAATGAAGAAAAAGAAACACAAGAAACAACCACGAATAAATCAGCCGAAAAAATCGATGCAAGAGCTGAACCTCGATTCAGACCTACTACAACCTTAGGAAGAACCAGGAGAATTCGTACAGGGGAAGGAACATTATACATTACCGTTAATGAAGATGAGCATGGCCTTTGTGAAGTATTTACTGCTATTGGCAAAGCCGGTGGAAATGCAGCTGCACAATCTGAGGCAATTAGCCGACTTATTTCTCTAGCTTTACGATCAGGAATCAATCCTGAATCTATTGTGAAGCAATTAAAAGGAATTAGTGGCCCAAACCCGACATGGGAAGATGGACGACTTATACTTTCTACTCCTGATGCTATTGGAAAAGCATTGGATGACCATCTGAAAAACCGCACACCGCAAAAATCCAAAGATGAACCAAAGTTTACACATTTTACCATTGCTAATGAAGCTGAAACACACGGTAAGAGTATACAAGACTACACAGTAAAAAATATTTCTTCATGTCCAGACTGTGGTAGCCCCGTTCAGTTTCAATCAGGATGCGTAACTTGTATGAGCTGTGGATTTTCTAAATGCGATTAAAAACTTTATATATTTAATTCTAAATTAACCCTTCTAAAAAAGTCGCTCGCGAAGGGGAAAGAACTATACTTTCATAATTTCTTTTTCTTTTTGTTCCTGCACTGTTTTCAATTCATTAATATGCCTGTCCGTCATTGTCTGAATATCATTTTCCGCTCGTCTGATTTCATCTTCTGATATATGCTCCCCAGTTTGGAGATCCTTCAGTTGGTGGTTTGCATCCATTCGAACATTCCGAACAGAAACCCTTCCCTCTTCCACCAAATCATGAACATATCTGATAAGTTCCTTTCTCCTCTCTTCAGATAATTGGGGCATAGGAACTATGACAGCAATACCGTTATTGCTGGGTGTCAATCCAATATTGCTCTCAAGGATAGCTTTTTCAATATCAGGAATCAATGCTTTTTCATAAGGTAGGATAGACATTATCTGTGGATTCGAAACTGATATATTTGCCACCTGATTCAACGGTGTCATTGTTCCGTAGTAGCTCACGTGGATGCTATCAAGAAGTTCTGGATTTGCACGTCCTGTTCGAACCTTCCCTAACTCCATTCGTGTATGGACAAGAGCTTGATCCATACGATGTTCAGCATCTTCTAAAATATTTTCAATCATATCTATTTACTCCGTGACTAATGTACCAAGTTTACCTCCTAAAACAATTTTTTTCAAGTTTCCAGATTGATTGATGTTAAATACTATTATAGGTAGAGAATTTTCACTACAAAGGGTAATTGCTGTCATATCCATCACACGCAGATTATTAGTTAAAACTTCCTTAAAAAGAATAGAATCAAATTTTACGGCATCAGGATATTTCATGGGATCTTTATCGTATATACCATCTACTTTTGTTCCCTTTAATACAATTTCAGCATTTAACTCCGTCGCTCGAAGTGCTGCTGCTGTATCCGTGCTGAAATAAGGATTCCCGGTTCCTCCGGCAACGATAACAATTCTTCCCTTCTCAAGATGGCGTAAAGCCCGTCTACGAATATAAGGTTCAGCAATTTGAGTCACGCTGATTGCGGAAAGAGCTCGAGTGGAACAATCAAGTTTTTCAAGGGCATCCTGAAGTGCAATAGCGTTCATGATGGTAGCCATCATTCCAAGATAATCCCCTGTTACTCTTCCCATTCCTCTGCTTTCAGCCTGGATACCCCGGAAAATATTCCCTGCACCGATAATCAATCCAATGGAAAGTCCAAGATCATAAATTGACTTGACTTCTTTTGCAAGATAATCAGCGCGTTCCGGGTTAATGCCAAAACCATCCTGTCCTGCAAGAATTTCTCCACTCAATTTCAGAAGAATTCGCCTGTAAACAGGTTTATCCATATTGGAAATTTTTAAGGAGATCAGGTGTCTTCACCAATTGCAAATCGTGTAAATCGATTCACACTGATGTTTTCGCCTAATGTAACAATTATTTCATTTAATAGGCCTTGAATATTTTTCTCGGAATCCTTAATAAAAGTCTGCTCCAGCAAACAATTATCCTGAAAGAATTTATTCAATTTTCCATCTACAATTTTGTCTATAATTTCTTCGGGTTTCCCAGAAGATTTTGCCTGCTCATGATAAATACTCTTTTCTCTATCAGTCAGTTCTGGGTCTACGTCCTCACGCCTGATCGCAATAGGATTTGTAGCCGCAATCTGCATGGAAATATTGTGAGCAATTTCTTTGAATCCTTCTGTCTTGGCAACAAAATCAGTTTCACATCCTATATCAAGAAGGACACCAAGACGATTACCTTGATGAATATATGAATAAATCAATCCTTCTTTAGCTATGCGGGCACTCTTTTTCTCTGCTTTTGTTATTCCAGTTTTTCTTAGATAATCAACTGCTTTCTCCATATCCCCAGAAGATTCAACAAGTGCCTTTTTACAATCCATCATACCTGCTCCTGTCTTATCACGAAGATGTTTTACTTTTTTTGCATCAACACTCATAACAACCTAATTCTCTTTCTCTTTTATTACAGCAGGTTTCTTCTGGCTATCCTTATTTTCTCTTGTCTTCTTTTCTTCAGAATCAGTCCCTTTGGTAGTTTTCACTTTGACTAATTTTTTCTTAGCAGTTTTTTCTGTCGGGCTATCAATTTCTTCAATATTTACTTCTAGCTCCTCTGCGGCAGTTTCTATCTTTGTCTCTTCGGATAATTGTTCTTCCTTTATTTCAGACTTATCTTCCTTGGGATCTGACTGTTGGGAATCCAATTTAATATCTTCTACAGCATCATCCTTTGTCCTTGCTTCAATCACAGCATCAGTCAGAGTAGATATGATTAATTGGATTGTTCGGATAGAATCGTCATTTGCCGGAATCGGATAATCAATTTTCCTAGGATCTGTGTTAGAATCCACTATAGCAATTACTGGAATTTCCAGCAAATTTGCCTCTTTGATAGCAATAGACTCAAAAAATGCATCCACAATAATAACTGCATCCGGAAGACGCCGCATATCTTTAATCCCACGGTGCTGATCAGATAACTTGATTCTCTCGCGGTTAAGCATTTGTAATTCTTTCTTGGTCAGGTTTTCATAAATACTTGATCCTTCTTTTTCCAGCAATTGAAGACGCTTGATACTTTTCTTAATTGTAGAAAAATTTGTAAGTGTCCCACCAAGCCAGCGCTCAACCACATAAAACATTCCGCATCGATCGGCTTCCTGTTGAATAATATCTTTTGCCTGCTTTTTTGTACCGACAAATAGAATTTCACCATTACGAGAAATCACGTCTGTGATAAAATGGAGTGCTCTCTCAATATTTTTCAGTGTTTCCTCAAGATTAATAATGTGAACACCATTTTTTTCCATGAGAACATAAGGCTGAAAATTTGGATTCCACTTGCGGACTACATGTCCAAAGTGAGCACCTATACTTAATAAATCATCAAAACTAATCCGCGCCATAAAATTATCTTTTTGAAAATTGAAATTTCTTGCGAGCTCCGGGTTGACCATATTTTTTCCGCTCAACCCGACGGGAATCTCTTGTGAGATAACCAGCAGTTTTCAATAAACTACGATGGTTTTTGTTTGCTTGTAAAAGCGCACGGGATATCCCTAATCGAACAGCACCAGCTTGTCCGGTGAGTCCCCCTCCCTTCACATTAACAATAATGTCATATTCATCAGTGCAACCAACCGTGTTTAGAGGTTGATTCACAAGGATTGCTAAGCTTTCACGGCAAAGGTACTTTTTATATTCTTCACCATTGATTAAAAAAGATCCCTTCCCAGGATTAAGAAAGACACGGGCAATTGAACTTTTTCTTCTTCCGGTTCCTTGATAAGTTTCTTTATTCATTTACATTTCAAGTTTTTTAGGTTGCTGGGCATGGTGTAGATGATCCTGGCCTACAAAAACCTTAAGATGCTTAAAAAGCTTACTGCCTAAACGATTGTGAGGCAACATTCCTCGGATAGCATTTTCTATGACTCTTTTTGGGTAAGTTTTTCTCATAAATTTTAAATTTTTTATTGAGCCTCCACCTGGATAACCAGAATGCTTAAAATAAGTTTTGTCAATTTCTTTATTTCCAGAAACCCTAATCTTTTCCGCATTGACAACAATGACAAAATCACCCATATCCATATGAGGTGTAAATTGGGGTTTATGCTTTCCTCTTAAAACCTGGGCAATTCGACTCGCAAACCGTCCAAGGGTTTGATCCTCTGCATCGGCCACCCACCAATCATGGTTTATTTCTGATTTGTTGACTGACTTTGTTCTCATAATTTTCACTTCGGTAAAAGTCGGTGAAGGTAGTATAACTCTCCAATCATAGTCAACATTTATTCAATACAAGTTATAGCAGATAAAATAAGCCAACCTCATTAAAGAAAAGAGGAAGGATCAAGTTATTTCAGTAATGATTCCTTTCGAAAGAACAAACTGAATTTTCCCTGTTAATTTTTTACCAAGGAAAGGACTGTTGCCAGAACGAGATTGAATGGACGATTTTTTAAATACCCATTCCTTCTCTGTATCAATCACAGAAATCTCTGCCTGAATTCCAGGTTTGAACAAATCAGGCTGGAATCCCATCACCACTCTTGGATTTACGGTCAACTTCGGAATCAATTCTCCAAGTGCCATTCCTGACTCTTTCACTAAGGTCTGATAAACCACACCAAAACAACTCTCAAGTCCAATCATTCCAAAAGGAGCCATATCAAAAGTTCTCTCTTTTTCTTCAATAGTATGAGGGGCATGATCAGTAGCAATACAATCGATTACATCATCTTTTAAAGCTTTTATAAGTGCTCGACGGTCATGTTCTGTTCTTATCGGGGGAGCAACCTTCAAATATGTATTATATTCAACGAGAGCTTCATCATTGAAATACAGATGGTGTGGGGTCACTTCTGCCGAAAAGTGTTTATATTCTTTTTTCATTCTTCGAATATGATTTATGGCTTTAGCCGAGCTGACATGAGGTACATGAAGAACTGAGCCTGCTAACTGTGCAAGTTCTAAATCGCGGTTCACCATAGTTGATTCAGCAATATCAGGATTTCCAGTTAATCCCATTCGAGTTGATATTTCTCCTTCGTTCATAACACCATTCTTACGGATGCAACAATCTTCAGCATGATTGATAATTGGCACTCTAATCATTCCAGCATACTCTAAAGCAAGCCGCATAATTTCTCCATCTGAGACAGGTATGCCATCATCACTAAAAGCAACTGCACCTTCATTTCTCATTGCGGCCATCTCACAAATTTTTTTTCCTTTCTGTCCCTTGGTAATGGAACCAATAGGATGAATATGAATGGGTAATGTCTCTGCTTTTTCTACAATGAAACGAATTGATTCTGGAGTGTCAAGAGGAGGATTAGTATTTGGCATAACACAAACACGTGTAAATCCTCCTGCGAGAGCCGCTTGTGATCCAGTAGCAAGGCTTTCTTTATCTTCCCTCCCAGGTTCCCTAAAATGAACATGAATATCACAAAATCCATGCGTCACAATCAAACCGGAACAATCAACCTGGGTCATAGAAGATTTATAGTTCACATCACCAACTTTCTGAATCTTACCATTCTTAATAAAAACATCTCCAACATATTTTTCTTTTCGATATGGATCAACAACAGTGCCACCTTTTAGCAGGAGTTCTCTCGGCTGTTTTTTACTTCGCATTATTCTTTACTAAATCAATTTTCTTCCATTTTCCCGCCTAGCAATAAATACAGGATTGCCATCCGGGAAGCAACACCGTTTAAAACCTGATCAAGAATAATTGCTCTGTCACTATCCGCCACCGCACTGTCAATTTCCGTTCCCCTATTCATGGGTCCCGGGTGCATTACTACAAGATCCTTGCTGTGCCTTTTTATTCGTTCTACGGAAAGGCCGAACAATTCTCTATATTCACGTACAGAAGGGTATAAGCCGGTATCCATTCGTTCCAATTGAATTCGGAGTATATTAACAGCATCGGCCCAATCAACTACTTCATCCATATCATAACTGACCTTTACACCAAGTTTTTCGATATGGGGTGGCATGAGTGTTGACGGGCCACAGATCATCACATCTGCACCCATGGTAGTCAATCCAAAAATATTACTTAACGCAACCCTGCTATGGGAAATATCACCAATTATTCCCACTTTCAGTCCCTCTAGGCTATTAAACTGTTCCTGAAGGCTCATCATATCCAAAATAGCCTGGGTAGGGTGTTCGTGCGTCCCATCTCCTGCATTGATCACTATTGCATCCACAAATTTGGTTAAATGCTGGGGTGCACCTGATGCAGGGTGTCTCAAAATAACAGCATCGATCTTCATTGCCTCGATATTTTGAACGGTATCTTTGAAACTCTCACCTTTGTTCAGGCTGCTTGAAGCAGCCGAAAAAGAAACTGTATCAGCGCTCATACGTTTTTGCGCTAATTCAAAACTAATTCTGGTACGTGTAGACATTTCAAAAAAAAGATTTACTACTGTTTTCCCTTGCAAAGATGGTACTTTTTTAATTGGACGCTCCAGCACTTTCCGAAATCCAAAAGCTGTATCAATAATAGTCTGAATATCCTTGGAAGGATATCCTTCCAGACCTAAAAGGTGTTTATGCTGGAGCATCAAGAATCCCTTTCATAAAATCTCAATTCTGCAGAATCTTTTCCATCCACTTCCTTTAAAAGAACTTCCACATGTTCACCATCTTGGGTGGGAATATTCTTTCCAACAAAATCTGCCTTAATGGGCATCTCCCGATGTCCTCTATCAACCAATACCCCCAGCTGTATTTTCCCAGGTCTTCCATAAGAAAGCAAAACTTCGATTGCTGCACGAACCGTTCTTCCTGTATAAAGCACATCATCCACCAAAATGACAATTCTATCATCAATGGAATCAGGTAAATCAGTCCCTTTCACCTGTGGAACCACCAATCTCTCCCTAAAGTCATCCCGATGAAAGGTTATGTCTACCAATCCCAAGGAAACTTCCACACCTGAGTGTTTATGAATTAAGGCCTGAATCCTCTTTGCCAGAGGTCCTCCACGGGTTTGGATCCCTACTAGAGTAAGTTCGGTAGAATCATGATTCTTTTCAACAATTTCATGCGACAAACGTGTTACAATACTTTGTATTGATTTGGCGTCTAAAACCTCTTTTTCTTTCACCATAATTCACTTACCATGATCAATTGTTTATTCTCTTCCCTTTCCAACTGGAGGTAATAAAAAAACCTCCATATGAATTATTCCAGTTTTCTGGAACCATATAAACGGAGGTTCTCAATTACTCCCTTTCCTTCTCACTGGAATGGATTAAAGGGCTAGTTCAGTCCGGAACATACAATAAATAGGGAAAACAGTTAAAAAGAAAAATGTTAAATAATAAAAATGGCTGGGGGTCTAACCTTGCCAACTGCGAATAACTCGAGCCGCGATATCAGACTTTTTAAAATCTCCCGACAATTCAATTTTCATGTCAGACGATTCCTTACCGAACCACTGTAATTGCCGTTTTGCATACTGGCGTGTACGCAGATTAATATCTTCCACCATTCTTTCATAGGATGATTTATTGTTCAAATAAGCAATTATCTGCCGGTAACCAATAGAATCTAGTGGATGTAACAGTTTATTTTGGAACTTCAGTTGAAGGTTCTGTACTTCCTCTATCCATCCATTACTTAACATTATATTTGTTCGCTGTCGAATTCGTTTTTCCAATTCATCAATAAAACAGGTTAGAAAAACTGTAAATTTTGTCAGGCCTTTTTCTTCAGATCTTTTCTGCTTCTTAAAGTGGATAGAGGGTGGTTTCCCCGTGGCTTTGTAGATTTCAAGCGCCCGCACCAGTCTCCTGCGATTGTTCGGATGAACAATTTTTGCATAATCAGGATCCACGCTCTGTAGCTTTCCTAATAGAACGATTCCTCCTTCTTCATCATAATCTTTTTCGAGTTGTTCACGTACCTTAAGGTTACTAATACTGCCCTTAAAAATTCCCTTAGTGATTGCTCTATAATATAAACCTGATCCCCCGCAGATTATTGGCTCTTTACCACGTTTCCGAATATCCCTCACTGTAGCTGTAATCAGTTTCGCATATTCACCTGAGGTTATCGGTTCTTCAGGAGAACGAATACCAATAAGATGATGGGGAATTACATCCTGTTCCTTTTTTGTGGGTTGGACAGTACCAATTTCCATTCCACTATATATCTGGCGCGAGTCCAGACCAATCACTTCTCCGTCTATTCTGCCGGCAATTTCAACAGCAAGGTCAGATTTTCCACAGGAAGTGGGACCAATAATAATAAGAGCCGGCGTTTTTGAATTTATATTACTGATAGATGATTCAGATCAATTGAATGCAGTATTTCCTATTCTCTTTCAAACCGTTTATCCAATTCATCAAGTGAAAGTTGTACGATAATCGGGCGGCCATGGGGACAATAATAAGGATGCTTTGTCCCGAATAAACGATTCACCAATTCCTGCATCTCATTTTTTGAAAGCATATCTCCAGCTTTAACAGCAGCATGACAGGCAAAAGATGCTGCAAGATTTTCCTGCATTGAACTATATTCTTTCTGATGGCTTAAATAATGGTCAATGATATCTTTGATCACACGTCGTTCGTTACCCCAGCCCATTTCAGAGGGTATCGCTTCTAATTCGACTTTACATTTTCCTGTTTCCTTCATACGAAACCCTATTTTTTCAAGAAAAGGTAATACTTCCAAAAGAACAGAGTATTCATCGGGGGAGAAATCCAGACTTTCAGGAAAAAGAAGCGCCTGTGAAGCCATAGTTCCTATATTAAAAGTATTCATTGCTTCTTCAAAAAGGATTCGTTCATGGGCAACATGCTGGTCAATAATCACAAGGCCGCTGCTAATCTCAGACACAACATATTTCTTGTGTACCTGCCAAATATTTTCCACATCAATTCGGCTGGAAGATTCCTGTCGTGTCGCAAGTTCGGAAGCATAACTCTTTGCTCGTTCAAGTTGGGAAGAAGATTGTACCGGTCCAGGAATACGACGATTAAATGGAAATATTTCCTGCTTGACACTGCCAACTCCGGATGTTGAAATACTGGGTTCCTTTACATTAAAGTCTCCAGTCATTTTTTCAAAATACGGGATAGTCTCCAACACATCCGATAGAGAATCGGTTATCCCAGATTTCAATACATGGTAAACCCTCCATTCGTCCTTAAATCGGACTTCAATTTTCATAGGATGGACGTTTACATCTATTTGATCAGGGGGAATAACTAAATTCAGCGCGAAGAATGGAAACTCCCCACGTTTTGTTAAGGATTGATATCCAGAATATACCGCAGAATTCAAAAGTCTATTCTTAATGTACCGTCTATTCAAAAAAATATATTGGTCCCCTGGACGTGACCGGACAAGATTGAGATTCCCTATAAAACCTGAAAATGAATAATCCCCTTTTTGTAATTGAACAGATAAAAGATTTTCTTGATAGGTAGGATCAAATAATGATGCGATCCGTTCTTCAAGGGACTCGGGTTGTACATTTACCATTTCTTTTCCATCAGCAGATAAAATAATATTCACTTCCGGATGTGACAAAGCCGTCCACTTAATCGTCTGGATAATTTGCCGAAGTTCTATACGAGGTGACTTCATAAACTTTCTCCGGGCAGGGGTATTATAGAATAAGTTATGTACTGTGATTTGGGTCCCTCTCAATCTTGGGGCAGGACGGATTTTTGAACATTCACCATTCTGGACTTTCACCTCTGCCCCCTCTTTCCCCTCTTGACAGGAAGTAATATCCAATTCTGACACAGATGCAACACTGGCAAGTGCTTCTCCACGGAACCCAAATGTGTCTATAGTAAACAAGTCATCCAATTTTTTAATTTTACTCGTGCTGTACCGCTCTATTGCCTTGGGTATATCAACCGAATTGATTCCGGAACCATTATCAGTTACCTGAATGAGTTGTTGCCCTCCTTTTTCCACCACCACGGTGATCTCTGAAGCGCCGGCATCCAAGCTGTTTTCCATAAGTTCCTTTACAACCGAAGCCGGTCTTTCTACTACTTCACCAGCAGAAATTTTATTACGCAGATCTTTTGATAATGTTTGAATTTTTTTCAAAATTACTTCCTTATTTTATTCCGAAAGGTGCTTAATAATAGGAAAGAATTAAAGAGAAATCCAAAAGTGCCTTCATTTAAGAATTGATTTTATTGATAGTTTCTTTGAGAATTTGCTTTTGGAGTTTTTCAGCTTTTGGAATAAGAGCATCCATTTTTGTATTCATATCCTTTACAAAACGATCGTCACTTTCCACCTCAGGAAGATTGATGAGGATATTCAAGCAGGCACCACGAATTGCAGCCATCCCAACCTCTCCGGCAACACCTACATCGCTTACGGAATTTGGATTCCCTTCATTCACCAACTGTAATGAAAGTTCCATCACCCTATAGGAAAGCTTAGCAACTTCCCAAGGTACTCTGATTGCATAAATGTTTGCTTCACGGATAGCTTTTGCTTTTGTCGTTTTTTCTTCAGGAGATGATTGGGGAAGACGAATTGCAGCCATAACTTTATTAAAAGCGTTCGTATCCTCTTCCACTAAAAACAACAACCTGTCTTTAGTTTTTTGAGCCTCCTCACCAATTTCCTCCATTAAAGGCTTCTTATCAAAAAAATCCTTTTTCTCATGAGTCAGTGCCGCCACCATGGACGTGAGCCCTGCGCCCAAACTTCCGGCTAAGGCAGATACACTTCCTCCTCCGGGAGCGGGACTGTTCGATCCGACCTCTTCAAGAAATTCCTCAGTGGCTACATCAATGAGTTTCTCAGTTTTGTTTTGAACAGCATAGTCAATGATCTTCTCATTTGGGTTGAACGGAGCTACATCATTTAACCCAAGAGACTGGGCAGCAGTTTCCACTATCATTTTTTCAGATAAACCGGTGGAACGGTTTTGCTTCTTCAAATAATGTCGTCCTGCCATTAACAATGCTTCCAGCGGGATCAACCCCACAAGTTCACTTCCAGTTACCCGAACTCCCCTTTCTGTTGCTAATGCACATGCCTCATCAAAAACATCATGGATGGTAGAAGATTTATAATTATTGAAATTAATGCTGATCTGTGCCCGGTTATAAATATCCATGTACCAACCAATTGCTTTTACATCTTTAAATTTGCCTCTCTGTTTCATGGGGCTTCCATCTTTATTGCGGATAATTTCTCCATCAAGTAAATTTTTTGATACGGTATGTGGAACGCGTTTGGATCTCCCCTTCTCTCTGATCTCAAAGGCAATATCTGTTGCCAAGCGTGTGTCTCTGGTATTCAAATTGATGTTGTAAGCAATTAGAAACTCTCTACATCCAATTACTGTAGCACCAGCGCCAGCATTGAACTTAGCTGGACCAAAATCCGGTTTCCATTCTGGTTTCTGCAGCTTTTCCGGTAAAGCTTCATATTCTCCCTCTCGAATATTTGGTAAACTCTTCCATTCTTTCTTTTGTGCAGAATTCTCGTAAAGATAAACAGGTATGCCCAGCTCTTCCCCTACACGATTGCCAACACGCTTGGATAATTCCACACAATCTTCAATGGTCACATTACTTATAGGTACGAAGGGACACACATCCGTTGCCCCCATCCGTGGATGTGCACCCTTTTGCTGACGCATATCGATAACTTCTGCTGCTTTTTGAATTCCTTTAAATGCTGCTTCTTCTATAGCTTCAATGGGTCCAACAAAAGTCACGACTGTACGGTTTGTATCCTTACCAGGGTCTACATCAAGAAGAGTAATATCCTTTACCGCTTTGATAGCATCTGTAATCTGTGAAATTTTACCTTGATCTCGACCTTCGCTGAAATTTGGAACACATTCAACTAAACCAGACATTCCCTACATTCCTCCTGATTTTATATTTAAATAAATGATTAATCCAACGACAACAATAAACATACTCACCGTCCATAACAAGGACCGTGGTGAATTATTCCGCTTAATGATCCGTCCGAAGTACGATGTGTGTTCATGTTTTTTCATATACCTGCAAACAAAAACAGAAAAAAATTAACAAAAGGACTCATAACCCACCAAAGAGGAGAGATCTCTGTAAGATATCCTATCAAAATCAATCCAAATAAAATTTGTGGGCCGTACATCTGGAGTTTCATAACCAGATTCGGGTTTTTTCGGACCATGAGTCCGGAAAAGATCTGCGATCCGTCCAGAGGTGGGATGGGAATCATATTAAATACAGCCAGCATGATGTTGATCTGAGTGAATAAATACAGCATCAGAATCAGAGATCCTCCAGCGATATGTGTACGAATAATCGTTCCTCCAACAAATGCCAATAACAGATTCGCAGCAGGGCCTGCAAAGGCTACCTTCATCATATCTGTCCTAGGATTTTTTAGATACCGTGCATCTACCGGAACAGGTTTTGCGTATCCAAAACCAATTATTAGAATCATCAATGATCCCATTGGATCTAGGTGCGCCAATGGATTTAATGTCAATCTACCGGACTGTTTTGCAGTAGGATCACCCAGCTTGTATGCTACCCAAGCATGGGCAAATTCATGAAAACAGAGAGAAAATATCAGAACGGGAACTAAAAGAAGTAATACTTCCGGTGGAGTTCTAAATAACATAGATTACCAACGTGGATGAAATGATCTATGAACTTCTTTCAAGTGTTCTCTGTCCATATCATAATATATTTGGGTCGTAGAAATGTCAACATGCCCAAGCATTTCCTGAACCACACGTAAATCTGCCCCTCCTTCTAATAGATGAGTAGCAAACGAATGTCTAAAAGTATGGGGACTCACTTTTTTCTTTAAACCGGAAACTTGTGCCCATTTTTTTAAAATGATATTTACTGTCATACGTGTTAGCGGCCGGCCGTTCCTGCTGAGAAAAATTTTCCCAAGGTTTTTATCTTTTTTTGATAAGGTGGGTCGATCAAATTTTAGGTAATTATTGATACATTCCTGTGCCCGGGGGCCTATGGGCGCAAAGCGCTCTTTTTTGCCCTTGCCCGTCACTCGAATCATATCCGAATCCAAAACTAAATCTATCATTCTTAAGTCGCATAATTCGCTCACTCTAACTCCAGCTGAATAAAGGACTTCCAAAATTGCCAGATCTCGTCTTCCAAGAGGTTTAGCAGTATCAATAACACCAAGGATTTTATTGACTTCTTCTACTGCTAAGACTACTGGTAGCTTCCGGGATGGTTTAGGTGCATCCAGCAATTGGGAAGGATTTTGCTGCACTAAATTTTCTCCAGACAAAAATGAGTGATAAGACCTTATGGAAGAAAAAGACCTGGTGATGCTTGCCGGTGCCAGGTGAGCATCGTTCAGAACACGAATGAACCCCCGAATATGCTTCGGGCTAATTTCCTCCAAATTGTTTATATCCTTTTCCTCTTGCAAAAAATCTATATACCGTGTCAAGTCTCTCTTATAGGCTTCAATAGAGTTAGGGGATAAATTCTTTTCAACACGGAGTATAGTGATGTAATCTTCAAGAAATGTTTTCATAATAACTCAAATCAAAATTCATCTCATCTGATTGAATTTTCCACCAACTCACAAAGGATATGACCTGCGGTAATGTGTCCTTCCTGGATACGTTGTGTATCATCACTTGGAATTCGGATTGTCACCGACCCGACGGTTGATAATAATCCGCCGGATTTTCCCGTTAAAACAACAGTGTGAATGCCTCTAGTATCTGCACATTTGATAGCTTCTATTACATTTTTAGAATTTCCACTGGTAGAGAGAGCAACTAAAACATCCCCTGCTTCTCCCAGAGCTTCTACCTGCCGGGAAAATACCGTTTCAAAATCGGTATCATTCGTCCATGCTGTTAAAAGGGAAGAATCCGTTGTTAGAGAAACTGATGGAATTGCTTTACGGTCATGAGACCGAAGACCTCCAACCAATTCAGTTGAAAGGTGTTGGCACTGGGCAGCACTTCCTCCATTTCCACACCAGAGAATTTTCTTCTTCTTTTGTACTGCTCCAATCATTAATTCTGCTGCCTTTTCAATATCGGACAGGCATAATTTTACCATCTCCTTTTTCATTTCAGAACTTTCAACCAATTGCTTTGTAATATTTTCTCTAATCGTCATCTTTATTCCTTTGCTTTATATGAATCGCGCTTGCAAGTTCTTGCATCAGAGAGGAACTCCCGGATGTTTCCAGCACTGTTCCGGTTACAATAAAACTAGCGCCGGCATGAACCCGTTTTTCAGCATCTTCCGGTGTCCGAATCCCGCCACCTACAATCAAAGGTATATCCACTTTTTCAGATAGCGTTTGAATTGTTTCAGTCGGAACCGGGGTTTGTGCTCCACTGCCGGCTTCCAAATAAACAAGTTTCATACCAAGATACTGAGCCGCCAAAGCATGAGCTTCTGTTATATCAGTACGATTCAATGGAATGGGATGTGACGCACTCATAAATTCCACGGTAGATTTTACACCTCCATCAAGCAGTAGATAACCAGTGGGAATCGTTTCGATCTTCAAATCACTGATAATTGGTGCTGACACTACCTGCTCACCAATTAAATATTGGGGATTCCGTCCAGAAAGAAGAGACATGAAAAGGATGGCATCATAATGTTTATTCAGTTGGTTTGCACCACCGGGAAAAAATATAATAGGAACATTGGACAGTGCTTTTATCTTTGCCACCCTTTCATGGAACTGCCCATCCATCATTAGACTTCCACCGATGAAAATTGCATCTGCGCCGGAATTATTTACAATCTCTACATAGGTTTCAAATGACCCGTCATTTTTTCGGTCCGGATCGATCAGAACAATATGTCCAGCTCCTTTTCTCTCGCAAGTCTCTAACAAATATTGGTAAATATTTTTCATCTAACTCAGCAATAATTCATAATCTTCCGGTGACAATAATCTATCACTAACCATATGTTCTGTTATCTCAATCTTCACCAACCATCCATCTCCATAAGGATCCGAATTAATGACGTCTGGAGAATTTTCAATATCATGATTGATCTCAATTATTTTTCCTTGCACCGGGGCGAAAATGTCCGCGACTGTTTTAACAGCTTCTATGGTTCCGAAGGGATCATCTTTTTGGAATTCCTCACCAATTTCCGGGAATTCTACAAAAATTATATCCCCTAACTCTCCTTGGGCAAAATCAGTAATTCCAATTGTTAAAATATTATCATTAACCCGAATCCATTCATGTTCTTTTGTATATACTAAATCTTGGGGAATCTTCAACGCTGCTCCCTGTCTTCTTCTACCTTTTTAATTGTTCCATTTGAGCTGTATTCAAATGTTTCCAGAAAACTTGTATCAAAGTTCCCTTTTTTGAATTCTTTATCACGCATGATTGCTGCATGTAATGGAATAGTTGTTTTTGGTCCTTCAATTATACACTCTTCCAGAGCGCACTGCATCCTGTTAATAGCACGATCCCGGTTACCTGCTTGAACAATTAGTTTTCCTATCATAGAATCATAATCTGTTGGTATCTCATATCCTACATAGGAATGTGTATCTACTCGAACTCCTTTTCCTCCAGGCATATGAAAACTGGTAATTGTTCCTGGAGATGGAATAAAATTTCTATCAGGGTCTTCCGCATTAATCCTGCATTCGATGGAATGACCACGAAGCTGTACAGTGTCTAAATAGGATGGATACCTCTCACCGGCATACATACGAATTTGCTGTTTTATCAGATCTGCCCCTGTCACCATCTCTGTCACCGTATGTTCAACCTGAATCCGTGTATTCATTTCCATAAAGAAAAATTCTTTTTTCTTGTCCAAAATGAACTCCATTGTCCCAACACCGATGTATCCAATTTTTTTTGCACCATGGATAGCAGCCTCACCCATTCGTTTTCTTAATTCTACATCTACAACTGCCGATGGAGATTCCTCCACTAATTTCTGATGGCGTCGTTGAATAGAGCATTCCCTCTCGCCAAGGTGAGCAACGTTTCCCTGGGAATCCCCGATGATCTGAATTTCAATATGACGGGGGTTTTCAATAAATTTTTCCAAGTATAAATCCCCATTTTCAAAAGCTATATTTGCTTCGGATTGAGCTGTAATGAACAATTTCTCTGTTTCTTCGGGATTACGGACCAGGCGCATGCCCCTTCCTCCTCCTCCAGCAGTTGCTTTCAGCATGACTGGATATCCCATCTCCCCTGCCAATTTACTGGCTTCTGTAGGACCGGAGAGTATTCCATCACTGCCAGGAATAACTGGTACCCCAGCCTTTTCCATGGTGGCTTTTGCTTGAGATTTATCTCCCATTGCATTGATGATTTCTGGAGACGGACCAATAAAGGTAAAACCATTTTTTTGACAAATTCGGGAAAAATCTGCGCTCTCTGCTAAAAATCCATATCCCGGATGAATTGCGTCAGCATTCGTGATCTCGCCTGCAGCAATAATCCGCGGTATATTCAAATAACTTTCAGAACTGGAACCAGGTCCGATACAAACCGCTTCATTGGCAAATCTTACATGAAGGGAAAATTTATCAACTGTGGAATACACAGCAACTGTTTTTATCCCCAATTCATGGCAGGCTCGAATAATCCGCAGGGCAATCTCACCTCGGTTTGCAATCAGTATTTTGTTAAACATTCAGGCTCAGGATGAAGAGCTAAGAATAAAAAGCGGTTGATCATATTCCACTGCTGCCCCATCTTTTACTAAGATACTTTGAATAACCCCGTTGGACTCCACTTCAATCTCATTCATAATCTTCATTGCTTCGATAATACACAGAGTGTCTCCTTTAGCCACTTGATCACCTTCTTTTACAAAAGGATCTTTCTCCGGGCCTGGAGATCGATAGAAAGTTCCAGGCATAGGTGAAAAAACCTCAATTCCATCTTTTGGCAGTTTTGGGGACGATTCAGAAGGAGGTTCAGAAATATCAGATGAAATTGGTGTCTCCATACGTACAGTACTATCTGAATCAAGATCATCAGACAATACCTCTGGTGGACTTTTAACCACTCGGAACCGGCGGCCGCCCCAAAAGGTTAAGTCTATTTCATTCACTGTGGAATTTTCTAATAAATAAATAATTTCTTTTATCTTATCCTGCCACATAAGTTTCTCCAGTTACTTTTTTCACAAGTTTAATAAAATTATTTTGCGCGTTCTATATATTGACCAGTACGGGTATCAATTTTTATTTTGTCATCAGAACTCACAAATAAAGGTACCTGAATTATAAATCCGGTTTCCAAAGTTGCTGGTTTTGTAGCCCCCGTTGCTGTATTCCCCTTAAACCCCGGCTCTGTGTCCGTAACTTGTAAAACGACATGGGCAGGAATGCGGACATCCAATATTTCCTGACCATCAAATAATAAATCTACATTCATCCCTGCCACTAAAAAATCCTTTCTCCGATTAATTATGGATTCAGAAACAGTTATCTGGTCATAAGTTTTATTATCCATAAAAATAAAAAAATCACCATCATTATACAGGTATTGCATAGGCTTCACCTCAACTCGTATAATTTCTATCCGGGCTCCGGCATTGAAGGTTTCATCAATTATTTTACCGGTCTGAATATCCTTCAATTTTGTTCGGACAAAAGCCCCTCCCTTTCCAGGTTTCACATGTTGGAATTCCAAAACTTTCATTCTTTTCCCCTTACGAAGAAGGACTGCATTATTTCGAATCTCTGCTGTTGTACCCAAAATTATTCCTAATTTTTCACAATAATTTACCGATTGCCCATAAGAATTCAAACTTACGAATTCTCTCCACATCATTTGTATTTTTTGTTTTAATTCTCACGACATTCCTACTTGAAGGTTTCTCCAGTAATTGTTTGTCGAAGTAATAAATTGTCTTGACCATTCTAAATCATTTTCCCGTTTATTTTCTTCAGGAATCTGTTTCGCATATTTAATAAGGTCAGATCGTTTCAGTAATTCTATCCATTCTTTCAAAAGATATGTTTCCATTTGAATTAATGAACTGTACGAATCAATCTCTTCCGTTGTCATTTCCAGGGTTTTAATATAAATGCTTGACTCAACATATTTACGAAGGATATAGGATAATTCCACATAAAATTTCTTTACATCGCAAACTTTTTTTATTAACTCAAGACTGTCCAATGCTTCCTCATACGGAGGAGGAATTATGTTCTGTATTATTTCTTTTCTCTTTTCAATTTGAATTCTCCTTGTCCAAAGATAAACCATATATCCAAATAGCAAAAGAAAGGCTATCAATAAAATAATTTTTCTGTATAAAATTGGTGTGGTGACTGGGACGGGTTCTTTAATTGGCTTCAAATTTTTTCCATCCGAATTTTTTATCGTTGAGTAGACTGTGATAAAAAACGGATCAGTCTCCATGATATAGTCAACGGTATTATCAGCTTTCATAATTTCTATAGGATAAGGCGGAATTTCAAGCCGACCTGTATCCCAAAACACAATGTTAAATACAACTCCTTTTCCCTTTTTTAAATACTGCTTCTGCCGAATTTCAAAGAATTCAGAAACTTCCATATCGGGGAAAGATAAATGCAGACCGTCAGATTCTTCAGCTATAATTCTCAGGGATACAATGTCGCCGATTGTAGCCTTTGTAGTATCCACTTCAGCTTTTATATGAAATGATTCAATTTGAGAATCCTTTCTACAACCGATCACAAATAAAATACATACCAAGCTAAAAAAATATCTAAATAATCTGTAATACATAAGATAACTTAAAACCGCTTTTCACGTTGTTTAAAAAAGGACATTAGTGGCTCTACATAATCTTCTGTGGTAGAAACTGTGATAAGATCAAATTTTATTCGTTCACTTTCCTTTTTCAGCTTTCCTAATCTTTCCTTCATAGTATGATTGTAGTTCAACCGTTCCTGATAGGAACGTGTATCAATCCACACTTCCTTCTCTGTTTCAGGATCATGAACCTTTACAAGACCCATGTCAGGAAACTCAACTTCTGATTGGTCAAAAAGGTGAATTCCAATTAAATCGTGCTTTCGGTTTGCAATGCGAAGTGCTTTCCAATATCCATCATCCTGGAAATCAGAAATGAGAAAGACAACACTTTGACGTTTTGAAACTTTGAGAAGAAAATCGAGGGCTTTGTTTATGGAAGTTCCTTTGCCCTGGGGTTTATGATACAGCAATTCTCGTATAACCCGCAATACATGGGATTTTCCTTTCTTTGGAGCTATATATTTCTCAACATCATCACTAAAAAGAATCACACCAACTTTGTCATTGTTTTTAATCGCTGAGAATCCGAGGACAGCTCCGATTTCTGCTCCGATTTCCGTCTTGAATTTATCAATAGTTCCAAAATGACCCGAGCGGCTCACATCCACCAAAAGAAAAACAGTCAACTCTCTTTCTTCTTCAAATATCTTTACAAAAGGTGTACCAGTTCTTGCTGTCACATTCCAATCAATAAGACGGATATCATCTCCTGGTTGGTATTCACGGACCTCAGAAAAAGTCATTCCTCTTCCCTTAAAAACGGAATGATATTCTCCCCCAAACAGATTATTTACCACCCCTCGTGTTCGGATTTCAATTCGTCGTACTTTTTGCAGAATTTCTTTCGGGATCATCGCTACAATTAACTATAAGCTAGATGACTGTTTGCGTTAATGGAAACGCACCATTTAATTGGAATGAACTGAATTAATCCTACTTATTTTTAAGGAATCTCAATTGTTTCAAACAATCTCCGAATAATATCCTCTGAAGTGATCTCTTCCGCTTCGGCTTCGTAGGTTAAAATGATTCTATGGCGAAGAACATCCGCTCCAATATAACGTATGTCTTCAGGGGTTACATATCCACGATGTTCTAAAAACGCTCTGGATTTTGCTGCCAGGATCAGATTAATTGATGCTCGCGGGGATCCACCATATTCAATAAGTCCCTCCAGATCCTTCAACTTGTATTTATCAGGATTCCTTGTAGAAAACACAAGATTTAATACATACTCCTCTACTTTCTGATCAACATAAATATCATCTATTACTTTTTGAGCCTTCAAAAGCTGTTGTTGATTTACTACCGGTGTCAATACAGTATCAATTTGAGTTCTGGAAGCTTTGCGGAGTATTAGTCTTTCTTCATCAATGGATGGATAGTCTACTCTTATTTTTAGCATAAAACGATCAGTCTGTGCTTCTGGTAAGGGATAAGTGCCTTCCTGATCTATCGGATTTTGGGTCGCAAGAACTAAAAATGGTGCATCCATCAAATAAGTTTCTTTTCCGATGGTTGTCTGACGTTCCTGCATCGCTTCAAGGAGAGCACTCTGCACTTTTGATGGTGCACGGTTAATTTCATCAGCAAGGATGACGTTTGCGAATATCGGTCCTTTTCTTGTATCAAATTTCCCTGTGTTCTGATTATAAATAAGAGTACCAATTAAATCTGCCGGCAGCATATCGGGTGTAAATTGAATCCGTTGAAATTTCGTATCAATTAATTGGGCTAATGACTTTACAACCAGTGTTTTGGCCAATCCTGGGACTCCCTCCAACAAAATATGCCCATTCGCCAACATACCAATCAGAATCCGGTTCACTAATTCTTCTTGGCCAACAATAACTTCTTTGAGAGCTTTTTTTAGATCATCAACAAAGGTGGATTCCCGTGAAATCCTTTCATTGATCTCAGTTAAACTAAAATCTGACATAACAAATTAGGTTTAAGAAGTTATATGTTTGAGCTGGGGAATATCATTTATATCCTTGCCAATAAAATCCAATTCAAATTTTACAGATGGTGTTAACTCATGGTCAGGATATTTTTGTAAAAATAAATTGTATTCAATCTGGGCATTTTCAGAATCATCCAATACATTTGCATAGATATACCCAATCATAAACTGGGCATGGGGCTCCTGTTTTGATCCCGGGAAATCATTGATTATTTTACGATAAGAGTCAATTGCCAAATCAAAATTCCGTTGATCATTCATATAAATATCTCCGATGAGATATTGGGCTTTGGAGGCAATTTCATGAGAGGGAAATTTATTCACTAAATAATTTAGCGTTTTAATAGAGCCATTTATATCCTTGGCATTCCTTTTTGTTTCTGCTGTCGTAAACAACCAATTAGGAAATTGCCTTATTTCCTCCTTGCTTCTTATTCCATAATCTGAATCAGGATAGTTATTCACTAGGCTATTCAGCGTTTTATACCCATTATCATAATCATTGAGGTAATCGAGGTAGATACTGGCAATTTGATAACCCGCACTGTCAGCCAAAGGATCATGTGGATATTTTTCAAAAACAATTTGGAATGACTCAAGAGCAAAATCATATTTTTTATTTAAAAGATGTTCCTGTCCGATCTGCATCACTTCTTTCGGTGATTTTCCACAACCAGAAAACAGAGTTAGGACAATACCCAATATTAGTAGCTTTATCTTCATGTTTTTCCCTGATAATATTTATTTATTAACAAAACTGTTTAATTTATGTGAAATCAATTGTTTATTCAAAATAAAATAGGAAGTTTACCTTGAAAAAAATCCAATTTTTAATTTAAAAAATATAGCTGGCCCCCAATTGAATTTTCCAAGAATTAATATCACCCGTTGATTTTTTTAGTGGGATTGCAAAATCCAGCCGGAGCGGAACAAGAGGAGTCATAAGAGTGATACCAAATCCTCCGTCCCATTCAATTTGATCAATGGATTGATTGCGAAAGGAATCTGTTAGATATCCCCCATCAATAAATAATTCGCCCCCGAGAATCCAGAAAAGCGGGAAACGAATTTCCCAATTCATCATTAGACGAATAATATCTCCATTAGGCATACCATCATCTGTTTTGAATTTTAGCATGTCCCAGCCCCGGAGACTTGAACTCCCTCCAAGATAAAATTTCTCATACTGAACATCAGTAGAGTCCTCCCAACCAAAAATCATTCCATATTTCACCCTTCCAGCTAAAACTATTTTCTTATGTATCTGGATATATTTATTTATCCCAAGGTCAATTTTAACATAATCTCTCGTACCACCCAATATTCCCCCGGTCTGGCTAACTTCACCTGTCAGCCGATATCCATTATGTGGAAATAATGGATCATCTGATCTATCCAAATAACCTCTCAATTTAAATGTTCTTTGCTCTATTTCTTGTTGATCATTTTCAAATCCAATAAACTGTTCCCAATTCAACCCTGTCTCTATAAAAGAAAATTTGTCAAATTTTTTATGACTCGTAAGCTGTAAGCCATAACGCATTACAGGAGATAGAGATCCTTCTTGACCTAAATTTGTAAAAGTTTCATAGAAAAGTCTAATTCTAGTTGGAATTCGACGTTCTAAAAACCACTGATTGGAAAAATCCATATCCATTCCAAATTTGGGATAAATTAGATATAAGTAATCCTCAGATAAAAGACCTTGTACAATAACTCTTGCAGAAAAGTTTGTTGTAGATCTAGCCAAACTTCTATTTCTCCATTCAATCTCTCCTCCTATCCCCGGGATAGGTTCAACACCTCTATAATATTCAATGGGAAAATATCCACCCTCAGATGACCATTGTTTAGGTGTGAATTGTCGTAGTTCAATCAGCACATTTACAGTAGTGTCACTTCCTGCAACCGGCAAGGGAGTGATTCCAGCATAAGAAAATACACCTGTTTGCAGTATTCTTCGCTTTGTTAAATCTATTTCCTCTTTTTTGTAAAGATCTCCTGATTTGAATGCTATTTCCCTAGTGATATTATCTTCCCCCAAATTCTGGAGACCTTCGATAAAAAAAGTATCTATGTATACATCGGGACCTTCTTCAACTTGAAGTTGAACATTCACAGAATCTCCAATTTTATCGGTGATCATTATTGATGAAAATAATTTCCCATATTGTTCATACTCTTGTCTAACTAAAGATAATTTTTTATTTGCTGTGACAGGGTCATACGGTTTTTTTGGTATAAATTCTAATATTTTATTAATTGTTTTATCAGTAATGGTTTTGTTTCCTTGAATTTCTACTGAACGTAAAAAGTATTGCTTTCCTTCAGATATTTTTAAAAATACATGTACTTTACCATCCACAATTCGAGTGGAATCTTCTACACTGACTTCCAAAAACCCATTTGAAATGTATAATGTTTTAACACTGATGGCATCAAGCCTGAGTATGCGTGAATCAAATTCCTGAGAAGAAAAAATTGTTGATTTTTTCGTCCTCATAGCAGAGA
>Ga0209445_1000191_pt1 | contig 35218 bp, 31 predicted proteins | sample MarorgKNORR_S2LV_4_FD_188223 | JGI IMG/M metagenome (GOLD analysis project Ga0209445, IMG submission 188223) | Marine microbial communities from the Southern Atlantic Ocean, analyzing organic carbon cycling - NADW_A/KNORR_S2/LV (SPAdes) (version 2) | ecosystem: Environmental > Aquatic > Marine >... | reverse complement strand
GTCCCCAAGGAGTATTGCACGATGCGACGTCTAACGATGTGGAATTCCGTCGTCGGGACCGCGCTGGCCGCCTTTACAGCTGTCGCCTTTACCGTCCCCGCCCCCGTCACTGCCCAGGAAAGTGCCTCCATGGAGGTGACGTTCACCAAGGACATCGCGCCGATTCTCCAGCGTAGCTGTCAGCAGTGCCATCGCCCGGGCGGCGTGGCTCCGATGCCGCTCGTCAGCTACGCGGACGTGCAGCCCCATGCGCTGAGGATCATGCGCCGCACCGGTATTCGGGACCGCCAGGGCACGATGCCGCCATGGTACATCGAGAAGGACGTCGGCATTCAGCACTATAAGGACGACCCGTCGCTGAGCGACGAAGAGGTCGCAGCCATCGCCTGGTGGGCCCGCAACGGCACTCCCGAGGGTGATGCGGCAGACATGCCACCGGCCTTGGTTTTCGATGAAGCGGTCGGCTGGAGGCTGGGTGAGCCGGACCTGATCGTATCGACGCCCGAAATGCTCGTGAAGGGTGACGCTCCCGATTGGTGGGGCGGCATCGAGAGCGTTGAGATACCCGGTCTCACGGAAGACCGGTACGTGGCCTCCGTCGAGATCAGGGAGATCAACAACGTCAAGGAGCAAGGCGGGCGCAACCGGGAGACGGTCGGCGGCCTCTACGTCTTCCACCACTTGCTCTTCAGCACGAGAGCGCCCGGCCAAAGACCTACGACCTGGCCGGTGCACGAAGTCGGTCGCAACCCCGACATCTTTGACAAGGACTCAGGTCGTCTGCTAAGGGCCGGCTCGACCCTCGAGTCCAATTCAATCCATCTGCACTCGAACGGCCAAGATACGCGAGGTCATCTCGAGATCGGGTTCAAGTTCCATCCCGTGGGCTACGCGCCGAAGTACAGGGAGGCGCCCTACATCGTAGCCAACGGTGCCGATATCGATATCAGGCCTGAGGAGAAGGATCAGGAGCTGCACGCTTACACGGTGCTGCAACAGCACACGAAGATCGTGACCTTCGAACCGCACCTGCACGCACCCGGGGACCGCATGTGCCTGGAAGCGATCTGGGGCTTCAACGTCGAGACGCTCGTCTGCTCCGGATACGACCACAACTGGGTCCGAGGCTACGCGTTCGCCGACAACTACCATCCGTTGCTACCGAAGGGCACGATCCTGCACATCACCGGTTTCATGGACAACACGGCAGCGAACCGCAACATCCCCGACCCCAGGAACTGGCAGGGGGCCGGCAATCGCTCCGTGGCCAACATGTTCATCGACCTCGGCATGAAGCTCACGATGAACGACGAACAGTTCGTGGAGGAGATGGCCGCGCGGCGTGAGGCTCTCCAGCTCGGGGTCAACGATCACGTGGTCGGATGTCCGCTATGCATGGTAATACCGGGGAACTAGTCATGCGCAAACAAAGCTCTCGGCGGCAGGGGTCGACTGGAGTCGTCTGGTTCGCATCACTCGCGCTGGCTGTCTTGGTGACGTGTCAGCCGGCCAGCGCCCAAGTCGCGTTCCAGACCGGTCAGAACGTTTCGCCCGCGTTCGAGGGATGGGAGAAGAATGACGACGGCTCCTTCAATCTCGTGTTCGGATATATGAACCGGAACTGGCGGGAGCAGCTCGACGTTCCTATCGGCCCCGGCAACAACATCTCGCCAGGATCAGCCGATCAGGGCCAGCCGACGCACCTGCTTCCGCGCCGTAACCGGTACGTGTTCAAGGTTCGAGTGCCGGCAGACTTCGGCGACAAGGAGCTGGTCTGGACGCTGACCACCGCGGGCAAGACCGAGGCGGCCTACGGGACACTCCGGCAAGACTATCGGCTCGACTACATGGTGATCGCGTCGGAGACTGGGGCACTCGGTATCGGTGTGAGCACCGAGGAGTCGCGGGCGAATGTTCCGCCAACCATCACTCTGGTGGGAGATCCGATGAGAAGGGCCATGGTCGGGCAGCCGGTGACGCTGGTGGCACGCATCACCGATGACGATCTGCCACGATTTCGCCCTCGCACTGCGCGCCCTCCGGGTGATGGGCCACCGAAGCTGAGCGCGATGCAGCTGCGGCCACCCATCCGCTTCACCGTCGCCAAGGTCAATGGGTTGCACTTGTCGTGGTTCGTTTTCAGGGGTGAAGGCGAAGTGGGGTTCGATCCGCCGCAGATCAAGACCTGGGAGGACACTCGGACCGGCGCCAATTCCCCGTGGTCCCCGCTTTTCAGCATGCCCGCTCCGCCGGAGGACGGCGAGTGGACGATTCAGGTCACGTTCGACCAGCCGGGGACGTACATGCTGCGCGGCCGCGCGGACGACGGTGGACTTTATCACGACACGGACGTGACGATCGTCGTGGCGCCGATTTCGTGACGAGGTGCAGGTAAGCTAAGAAACTGACAGTGGCTGAAACGTCGTCAGTGCAGGCGCGCTGGATCATGGTCTTCACTTTGGTCTAGCGAGCTTGCCGTGCTGCCGTGCGACAACACTGGTGGCCGCAAACGAAACTCGCGAGCCCGCGGCAGTGCCTCTTGCTGACCACCGGGGCCGAGGACGAACCTGTGGACCAGAGCACAGGCCACTAGAGTGACTCCGCCCATCAGGGCAAGCGTCCAGTTGCCTAACAGCACACCGGCCCCGCCAAGAACGATCGCCGGCCCCAACACACGACGCATCACTCGGCCTCGCAAGGCGCGTTGCACTTCAGCGGCGGCAGCGAGATCCGCCTCTCGAAGCAGGGCTTCAGCAGGGTCGTCGAGATCTGCTGCGCCAGGCAGCGCGACCGGTGCTCGTTTTACCGTGAACATCGTTCGAGACCGCCTGAACGAGAGCCAAAGCGTAGGCAGGATAAAGGCAGCGCCCACCCAGATCGCGTTGACCTCGCCCAGGAACGCGAACGCTGATGCGAACCCAGCGAGTCCAAGAAGAGGCGCGATCAGGCCGAGCACATTCCACCAGGAGGAGCCCTTTCTCCGTGCGAACACCGCCGCAAACGCGGCCCCAGCTACCGAAACACCCAGCAACAACTCGAAAAATCCCATGTCACTCCATACAACCCATTCGCAGCGTAGGTCCGGCTTCTGGACTCGCTGCTAGGCTCCTTGCGGTCTCAACGCATCAGAAGCCGTCATCGTACAGATCGGCGAGCCGTTTGAGGGTATTCGTGTAGTCACCGGTCTCGTCCGCGACACCGAGCACTTGCTGCATATCCGGCGTTAGGCGGCTCCATCCAGCGAGGGTGTCGGCCAAGGTCTGGTTCGCCCTGGCCGCCGCAGGGAGCCGGGCCAGGTGCTCAGTGAGCGACGCGTCATCGGCTGCCTGTACGCCGAGATCCATGGGAAGCCCTGCCTCCACCGCAATGGCAAGCGCTCGGCAGAGGCGCGCGCGCACGACCTTGGGACGGTTTCGGTAGTGGCGAGCGACGATACGCAGCAGAGCCCCACCAAAGGCCATCGCCAGAACCAGCTCGATTCCAACGGTCGTGAAATACCGAACCGCGTCGCCGAAGAAGAGCACGGGGAATGGAGCGATGCCAATGCCGGCCAACACGTTCATCATGGGATACGACATCTTCTTCTTGACCCACAACATCCGCTTGTGCTCGGTCTCGAAGTAGCGGCCCAGCAGCCCCAGGTTCTCCTCCAGGCCACCCGACTCCTCGCCGAGCTTCAGGAAGCCCAGCTTCGAAGGGCACGAAGTGCTCCGGCGCGCGGTCGACGCCGTCGGACAATGCCTCGCGTTGCTCGGCCCCCTCGAGCAAGAGTCTTCGCATCCCCTCGACGGTCCGGGATCGATCGAAGGCCCCCATGCTGGCGAAGACCCGTCCGTGAGGGAGTCCCGCGCTGTAGCCGACCTGCCACATGCGGTAGAACTCCGTCTTGTGGCGGGCGACGTCCAACTCCATCCAAGCGCCGACGAGGGTGTAGCTCATGCGTGTAATCTAGCCTGAGGAAGTCGTGGCTCTTGGAGCGAAGCCAGTCGGAGTACAGACTCCAACGGAGCGGACCACAACCCAGAGGGAGCCACATTCATGCCCGACCTGCTAATCGACGTCGCCGACGGTGTCGCTACGCTCACCATGAACCGGCCCGAGGCGCGCAACGCCTTCTCACCGGAGATGCGCTCGGGGCTGGACGCAGCCTTCCACCGTTTCGAGAACGACGAGGAAGTGCGCTGCGTCGTGCTGCGCGGCGCTGGCGAGCATTTCATGGCCGGCGGCGACGTAAAGAGCTTCGCGGGCATCTTGGCCGACGAAGACGTCGACATTCGTGATCTCTTGCTACATCGGATCCACACGCTGCACAGCATCATGTTTGCTATGCGGAGGCTGCCGAAGCCGATCGTGGCATCGGTCCGGGGGGCCGCCGCAGGTGCTGGAGTCAGCCTGGCGGCGTGCTGCGACCTCATCATCGCCTCTGAAGACGCATTCTTCACGCTCGCCTACACGCGTATCGGCACGAGCCCGGACGGCGGATCGACCTACGCGCTGCCGCGCGCCCTCGGGGTCAAGAAGACGATGGAAATGGCGCTCTTGGGCGACCGCCTGGACGCCGAAGCCATGGCACGCTTCGGCCTCGTCAATTTCGTGGTGCCTACCGACGATCTCGACGCGGAGACGGCCAAGCTCGCGCAACGACTCGCGTCGGGCCCGACACGCGCACACGGACAGGCGAAACAGCTCATCTACGGCTCGCTCGAGAACCAGATGGAGCGACAACTGCAGATGGAAGCCGAGTCCTTCGCCGACTGCGCGACGACGGAGGACTTCCGGGAAGGCGTCACCGCCTTCGTCGAAAAGCGGCGCGCGGTGTTTCAGGGGAAGTGAGGGCTACGGCGCCTGGGACGTCGGTGAGAGGTGGAGCTTCAGGCCATCGTGGGTCGCCTTGAAACCGAGTCGGAGGTAGAACTTCAGGGCCTCCGGCCGGCGTCGATCGGTCGTGAGCTGCACTAAGTGACACCCCTTTCTCTTAGCTCGCGCGATCGCCTCGTCGAAGAGGGCCTGGCCAACTCCACGCGAGCGGACCTCTTCAGCAACGCGGACTCCCTCGATCTGAGCCCGCCACCCCCCTTTGTACGTGAGGTGCAGGATGAAGGACAGCTGGAGCACCCCTACCACATAGCCCTCGATGTCGGCCACGAGCAGATCATGGTTGTCGTCGGCGGCGATCGCTTGGAACGCGGTTCGATAGTCGGAAGCGAGTTCTTCACTGGCGTCCTCGCGACGGGCTCCCAGCGGGTCGTCAACCAAGAGCGCAACGATGGTCGGTAAATCCGCCTCCTCTGCCGAGCGAAGCTCGAGTTCCGTTTCTGCCAAGCCCTTGCCCTCCTACTGAAGCTTTGGGTGTTTGCGGCAGCTCTTGGCGATTCTTCCGCGCGACAAGAATGGTGATGGTCAGCGAAGCGCGCGACCTCTGGTCGCCTAACGACGCATACGACGATAGTCTCACCGCTTCGAAGCACTCGTGCAGATCGAATCCAGCGGCATACATGCGCAATCCGCCCTTTCGTTTAGGAAGCATCGTTCGGTCCCTCGGCGTTCTGATTTACCTGTTCGGATCTATCTCACCGCTCCAAGGGCAACGAAGTGAACCGAGGTCCGCGACCGATCTCTGTGGCCGGGCACCGTGGACGCCGGAGCAGAGCATCGAGCTTCGAGTCACGAGTCCACCCGGTGTGACGCCGTACGACGATGGTCCCGAGATCGTTTTACAGCCGGGCGATGAGCTGCATCTGCGCTGGACCGCGCGGGCGATGAACTTCTCGAGCGAGATCCTGCTCGAAGTCTCCTTCACCGAAGCAAACGGCGAGAGAACCGTGGTGCATTGGAGCGGGAACCCGCCCTACGAACGGTACATCCAGGACGACTATCAGGCGGAGTTCCTAGAGGTCGCGCAGGCACCAATCTACATGGTACGCATGAGCGCGCGCACCGTCCGCCGCCCGCGAGAAAATGAAGGCGTTTCGGGGGCGGCGACGGTCTGCTGGCACATCGTGAGAGGTGCGGCGTCCTTCTAGCTACCGACCAGCCGATCTAGTCGAGCGATCATCTCTGTGACCGCGGCCTCAGTCGCCCGCGCAGCGTCGTCTCCACCGGCATTGGTGACAGCGAACAGACCCAGGTCTCGCTCCGGGGCTAACCAAACCGAGGCATACCAGACCGTGTTGGTGCCGATGTGGGCCAGAACACGGCCGTCGGCACAAGTCTCTTCGAGCGTCTCCCATCCTAGGGCGTAGTCGGCCCCAGCCGGCGGTGTGTGCAGTCGGGAATATGTAGCGCTCGAGATCAGTCCTCCCGTGCCGCGCGCACCCGCGACGTGTGCCAACATGTATCTGGGGTATCGTGAGTAGATCATCGTGTGCGCGCGAGCCGAACTCTGGGCAGGAACCACTATTGAGCCTCGGGAATCGGTACTCCCCTCCACATTTCGTCGATCGCCATGCGTGACTCACGCAGGGCTTCAAGACCCGCCGCCACCAACTCGATGTAGCGGCGTGCCTTCCCGCCCCGTTCCGGCGTCGGGTCACGCATCCAACTGGAGATGAGTCCCTTTTTCTCCAAGCGACGAATGGTCACGTAGACGGCCGTCCGGGACACGGTCCGGCCCATGCGCCTCCACGATGTCCTTCACGGCGTCGAGCACTTCGAACGTGACATTGGAGCGCACCTCCGTCTTCTGCGGGCGCACATGCAAGTGTCAGCACCGCCAAAACGCCGCGAGTCTTCGTCCGCTCCCTCCACCCCACCCGTCCATGACTCACATCGACTTCTCCCCAATTCTCATGATCCCGACCCTGCGACGTACGCTCAGGCTACTGGCCCGCTTCCTTCTCCCGGAAACCGAAGCGGTAGTAAGGGTTCACCACGCTGGTCGCAACATTCTTGATATGGGCACTCACGCGCTTCAGGAAGCGCAGGTACAGCGCTACGGTGGCCGCGTGCCCGGAGCGCCCCACCAGCGCCTCTCCCGAGATCAGCGAGTGGATGTGCTTGTCGACCTTCTCGGCGATCACGCCGTGCGAGGAGATGATCGCGCGCGCGCGGGTCTCGTCGGACTCCTCGAGCGCCGGCACGATATCGCTGAACATCTTGCCGAGCATACCTTCGATCGAAAGCACCTCGTCGTGTAGTTCCAGTCCATCGAAGGGTCCTTCGACCGCTGACGCGAGCTCAACGATGTTCTTCGTGTAGTCGCCGATGCGCTCGATATCGATGACGATCGCCGTGAGCACCAGACCGAGGTTGATGTCGGGTTTCGACGAAACCGACATGTGCGTCACGATCTTCCGACGAACGCTGCGCTCGTACTTGTTGATGCGACGATCCCGACCGTAGATGTCCGTCTCCATTGTGCCCTCAGCGTGCAGCGCGGCCACGGAGTCGTCGAACATGCTGCGCGAGGCCACAAGCATCAGAATCGATTCGTCATAGGCTTCCTGCAGCGCGCCCTCCGACCTGAAGAGACTGACAATTTCCTTCCACATGGCTCGTTACCTCTTTGCCGACCAAATGATGTACATGAGGGGGATTACGTGAAGTGCTATGTAGACCGTGAGGACCCCGGCGGTGCTCGCCTTCGATCGCGCTGCCAGCCGTCCCCAACCCGTCGCCAACCACAACGGGAGGGCCTTGAGCGGATAGTAGATCGCGATGGCGAACAGATTGAACGACAGGTGTGCCAGGGCCACCGTGACCGCCGCGGGGTTGCCCGTCGTGAAGGAGGCCAAGATCGCGGTGATCGTGGTACCGACGTTGGCACCGAGCGTATACGGGAACACCTGACGGAGGCTGAGCACTCCGGTACCCGCCAGTGGCACGATGAGCGAGGTCGTTGCCGAGCTACTTTGTACCGCGGCCGTGGCCACTACACCCAGGGAGAAGCTGGCCGCGTCGTTGCGGAAGAGCACACGATCGAATAGGCCCTCCATTCGTTCGAGCACAGTCCCCTGCATGATCTTCATCATGCCGCGCAGAGCCACGAAGAGCAGCGCAAGCGCAACCAGAACCAACGGGATCGTGCTCGGCACCCAACCTGTGACGAGGTCCGAGAGCGGGCGTGTGAGCGCCTTGAGTGGGCTCGCGAGGCCCATGCCACCGGCCCCGGCGAAAAGGCCCTGCAAGAAGACCGCGGCCCTCTCCACCGGATGGAATAGGATCTCCAGCGGGAGGACGGTGAACGCCGCAAGCAGGTTGAAGAAATCGTGCACGGTCGACGCTGCGAACGCCCGCTCGAACTCGGCGGGACGCGTCACGTGCCCGATCGCGACGATCGTGTTGGTCGTGGTCGTGCCGATATTCGTGCCCATGATGATGGGCACGGCCAGTTGAATCGTCAGAGCGTCCGAAGCGACGAGTCCCACGACGATGGTGGTCGTCGTGGACGAACTCTGGAGCAGGCTCGTCGCGAGAAACCCGATCAAGAGACCCGCGACGGGATCGGACGCCATGGTGAGCAACTGCTGCGCCAAGCCCGCACCGCTCATCTTGAACGCAGCGCTCATCAGCTCGATGCTGGAAAAGAACAGGTACAGCATCACGAGGAAGGACACGACAGAGACAAGCGTCGCGAGTCGACTGGACTCGTTCTTGGCCATCGGTGGTGTCGAGTCGGTCACCGGGAGAGATCCTGTGCGGGTCATCACCGACGAGCGCGCAAACATACCGAACTCGAACAGATCGGAAAGACTTGCTACGAGGTGACCGGCCCTGCAAGGTCAAGTTTCAGTCTCCCGCGGTGATGCTGGCGACTTCCTGTTCGGAGTACCCTAGCTCCGCTAGCACCTCTGCCGTGTGCTCTCCCGCCATGGGAGGCACGCTGCGCGTTCCCGGCCGCACCCCGTCGAACTGCAGAGGGAAGGCGACGTCCCGGTATCCGGGAATCCTGGGATGCTCGACAGGCTCCAGTAGCTCGTTGGCGCGCACCTGCTCGTCATCGACGACCTCCGAGACATCCCTGATCGGAGCACACGGCACACGGTGCTCGTCCAGGAGCGCTCGCAACTCCTCTGTGCTCATTCGCGCTGTCTTCACCTCGATGAGTGCGTGCACCGCGTCCCGATTCGCGACTCGCGTCGGGTTGTCCCGAAATCGCTCGTCGTCGAGCAGTTCCGCGAGGCCGAGCGACTGGCAGAGCCTCGAAAAGATCCCGTCGTTGCCGGCCGAGATCATCAGCTCCCCGTCTTCGGTCCGAAACGCCTCATAGGGCGCGATCGAAGCGAGACCGGTGCCCATGCGTCCCGGAACCTCCCCGCTGGCCAGGTAACCCTGTATGTGATAGGAGACCCACCCCAGGGACGTAGCCAGCAGTGAGGCTTCGACGTGCGTGCCCTTCCCAGTTTTGTCTCTCTCCCGCAGCGCTGCCAGAATGCCGAGCGCCGTCAGGATGCCCGTGCCGACGTCCACCACGGAGCCGCCCACGCGCGCGGGTGGACCGTCGGGATGGCCCGTCAGCGACATCACGCCCGTGTACGCTTGGATGAGCGGATCGTACCCCGGGCGTTCTTTGAGCGGGCCCCGTGAGCCGTAGCCGGTCACCGACGCGTAGATGATGTCCGGTCGTCGCTCCCGCACCTGCTCGTAGGCGAAGCCGAGCTTCTCGATAACGCCCGCCCGGTAGGCCTGAACGAAGACGTCCGCCGAGTCGATGAGGCGCCATAGCACGTCGCGCCCGCCCTCGGATTTGAGATCCAATACGACGCTGCGCTTGTTGCGGTTGTAAGACAGGAAGAGTGGCGGCTCACCCTCCCAGAACGGGGGGCCCCACGAACGCGTCGGATCTCCGCCGGGCGGTTCGATCTTGATGACGTCGGCGCCGAGGTCGCCCAACGTCTGCGTGCTGTGCGGGCCGGCAATGTTCTGAGTCACATCGATGACGCGGATCCCCTGTAGGACGTTCATGTCAGCGCCCGACCTTTTCACCAATGCCGAACACTTCGCCCTCCCAGAGGAACTCGGCACCGGTGCTCACGCCGTTCTCCAACAGGATGCGCAGCGTCATCTCGTCGGCGACGTCGAAGAGGTCACCATTTCTCAGGAACCCGATCATGAACTCGGCGGGCCCGGCGGGAACCAAGGCGATGGCACCCCGGCCCCAACGGCCGACGATGCGGCCGTCCTCCTCTAGTACCGTGACGGTCAGCCTCATTGGGCCGCCCGTGGTAGGGTCGTTGGTATCGAAGGCATAAGAGCCCAGGTAGCTCGCCCGCTCGGCCGCCGGGAGCGGATCCCAGGTGTATGGCTCCGTCTCGATGTCGAGCTCGACGAAGGTCGGGCCCCAGTGCATGCGCAACGTGGCGGTGCGGGAGCTGATGGCCTCGACGTACCAGTTGAGCGCCTCCATGTGCGCGCCCTGCTCTGGGAAAACCGGGAACGTGAGCACGACATCGTCGGCGGGGAACGGGCTGTCGTGATAAAGTCGCCATTGGCCGTTCAGCAAGAAGGTCCAGAAGCCGTCCTCGCGCGGCTGCAGCCAAACGGAATACTTCCCGGGCTCAACGCGGTGTCCTTCCACCAAAATCGGACGGTCGACCTCGAGGGTGGTCGCCCAGTTCGCGCCAGGAGTCCAGGTCTCGCCCCAGTGGATGACGCCACCGAAGAGGTTCTCGCGACCGCGTGCGACGGGACGGGCAAAGTCGAGGGTGAGCGTCGTGCCGTTCACGATCTGCGTCATCGTGCTGCGTTCGGAGCCACGAGGCTGAGCCGGCGCACCGGGCGCGAAGAGTAGTAGCGCGGCTGCCGCAGCGAGCAACGGACTGGACTTCAAGACGACCTCCCCTGAGTGGACGATCCGCCAAGATGTCAGAAGTGCGGATGATTCAACAGGACGAGAGGCGATCCCGGCCGCGGCTAGCGGCTGTGGCTGTCGAACCAGTCGAAAGCCTGCGCCATTACCTCGGCTACGATCCCTACGTGGCCCGTGCCCGGGTTCTCGACGTATTCCAGGTTAGCCATGCCCAGTTCCTGCGCGGCCTCGTAGAAGGCTCGGGCAGATTCGACGGGCACCAGCGCGTCCTCACCGCCCTGAGCCATGAACAGCGGCATCTCGGGCGCCTTGGCCAGGTCCTCGACCGAGCCGTATCCTGCGATGGTTGCCACCGCCGCAAATCGCTCGGCGTTCTCGAAACCGAGCCGGACCGTGCCCGCGCCTCCCATGGAATGGCCCATGAGGCACGTGCGGTTCTCGTCCACGGAGTAGACGCGCTGGATGAGGCCGAGCACGTCCAACACGTCTCGGGCGCTGTCGCCACGATAACCCCCGTAGGGGCCCCGTCCGTTCACGGATGCAGCGATGTAGCCGCGTTCCGACGCGTTTGCCTTGAACGTGCCGTCGAAGCTGTCCATAAAGGTGTTCTCGTCTCCCCCCGCACCGTGGAGCGCCACCACCAACGGATACCGCTCCCGCGGGTTGTAGCCCTCTGGCACCAGAATGCGGAACGGTACCAGCTCACGGTCGGCGCCTGAGCGGTACGCCAGGCGCAGGTCGCCTCGCATGGACCGGAGAGGGTCGCGCCCTCGACTGAGCGCGCTCACGAATTCCTCGGCCTGCTCGAGGCGACCGCCGAAGTCCATCGCCTCCACCATGAGCGTTCCCTGCTCGAAGATGGAGTTCAGGACGACGGGATACCCCATGTACGCACCACCAATCCACTCGGACCGAGCTCGCTCGTATTGCTCCAAATACCAGAGCACGGTTGTGCTCGCCAACGCACGTGATTGGGACCTGGCGCCTCGCCGGTTCGCGGCGCGGCGGTTTTCGAACTGCAGCGCTGCCAAGCGTTCCTCCAACGCCTCGATCACATAGATCGACCGCCCGGTCGACACGATGGGCTCCGCCGCGTCGGCCCGAGACAGCGCATAGCGCACGACATACCGGCCTGGTGCCGCGTCACCCGGCACGACCACTTGCCCCGACATCGGCGCAAGCGAGTCGAATTGCATGGGCTCGGACTCGTAGATCGCGGCGCCGCCCGGATCGATCAGATCGAGCTGGATGGAGTAGAGAGCGGCCAGAGGCTCGTCCCGTTGGTACAACGGCGCGATACGCACCGGTACGCGGTCACCCGGCTCGTACGTCTTGGCGGAAAGATCGACGTCGAGGATGGACGCCACCTCGGCACCTTCGTCCCACAACCCGAGGGACATGCGCGCCAGCCCCTCGATCATGGCCTTGTACCGCTCGACCGGATCGCCCTCAGGCCCCAGCTCCGAGACACGCAGCACGATGGATGCGAGCTCAGGGTTCCCCTGCGTCTCGCTGAACGGCACGAAACGGTTCCTGAAAACGAGGCCGAGCATGGTCAGGTCGCCGTCCGCGACCTGCGCGGCCGCGGGTGCCACGCCCAAGGGGATCACGTAGAGGGCGACGAAGAGCATCGCCACGAATCGCACTCTCATGCTCGCAGACTAGGACGACAGAGCGCGCCTGGCGAGTGCCAACCAGCTAGTCGGCCCGCAGGACCTCCACCGGGTTCACCCGAGTGGCGCGCCGGGCCGGCAAGAGCGTGGCCGCCACAGCGACTGCGAGCACGGAGAGGGAGATCAGACCGTATGTGAGCGGATCCGTCGCGGTCACTCCGAACATGAAGCCCTCCACCAAGCGGGAGAGACTGCGCGCCGTAAGCACGCCCACGCCGAGCCCGAGCAACACCGGTAGCACCATGCCGCGGGAGATGCCGGTGAGCACGGAAACCTTCGTTGCCCCCAGCGCAACGCGCACGCCGATGTCGCGGGCCTGCCGGCTTACGGCGTACGCGACGACGCCCGCGATGCCGACCGCGGAAAGCACCAGTGCCAGCAACCCGAATACGCTCAGCAGCGCTGCACCTAAGCGCTGAGGCATGAGCACGTCCGCGACCATCGTCTCCATCGAACGCTGATAGCGCAGGGACAGTTCCGGCTCGATGGCTCGGACGATCTCGCGCACAGCAACAAATGACGCGTCTGTGTCTCCCACGGTCCGCACCCCGAGCGTCAGTGAGCTCCCGGCCACCCGGGGCGACTGCGCGAGTGGCAGGTACATATCGTTCGTTACCTCGTCGGAGAGTCCGAACCAGGTCACGTTCCCCACGATCCCGACGACGCGCACGGGCGACCGGTTGATGATGGTAACGCCCTCGCCACCAGCATGGTCACTCAAGTGGAAGGAGCACCCCTCGAGCAAGGTTGCCTGAGTGTCTCGACGAAGCCTACCGTCGTGAACACCACATCGACCCGGAGCTCTTCGTCTTCTGCCGCTGCGTACCGTGTCCTCGTTCCCTGCGGGCAGCATGCTCGCGTTCGACTACTTCGCCCGGCAGCTGGTCAAGGCCGAGCCGCCGCTGCGCCTGATGGGCATGGTGGCCACGGTGAGCATTCGTTGGTTCTACGGCGACAACATGATATTCGGCTTCGACATGGAGCCTCCGGCGAAGGACAAGATCGCAGCGCGGTTGAGCGATCACGAGCTCGACCTACTCGACTACGAGATCCTGGGGGGCGAAGAGAAGGGCAAGATCGCGCTCTACGCCTTCGCGCTGGCCTCGCCGTCCTTCCCTAGCGCCACTCCGCCTGCAACTGATCCAGCGCCGCACTGCCGGGACATAGGGTCTCGTACGGTATATCGACCAGCGGCTGGTCCACCGTGCCTTGGAAGCCGTGCATGTCCGCACCCGCCGCCTCCAAGAAGAGAAGCCCCGTGGCGATTTCACCTCGCGACCTGGTCTCGGACAGATAGTCGACCACGCCGCTCCGGTCATTGGGGTCGTACTGCTCCGTGACCTTGCGCAGCTTGACCACGCTACCGTCATGCATCGTGATCGCCTGCACGGACCCGTCGGCATAGTCGGTCTTGATCTCGGCCCGCAGCGGAACGAAGTCGGTCTCGATCACCTCGTGCATGTTGTCGCGCGTGTGGGCATAGCTCTTGGTCGAGCCTTTGTGGTCGTTGAAGGTCACGCACGGGGAAATAACGTCGACGAATGCGAAGCCGTTATGCGCCAGGCCGGCTTTGAGAATGGGCACGAGCTGCGCCTTGTCTCCCGAGAACGAGCGCGCCACGAAGGTCGCGCCTAGCGAGAGCGCCAGGTTGACCGGATCGATCGGTTCCTGCTCGTTCACCTCGCCACGCTTCGAGGTGGTGCCGATGTCGGCCGACGCCGAGAACTGGCCCTTGGTGAGGCCGTACACGCCGTTGTTCTCGAGTACGTAGAGCATATTCACGTTGCGACGGATCGCGTGGCAGAACTGGCCGAGCCCGATGGAAAGCGAATCGCCGTCTCCAGAGATGCCGACGTAGAGCAGGTCTCGGTTCGCCGCATTCGCACCTGCGGCGATCGCGGGCATGCGACCGTGCACGCTATTGAATCCGTGTGCCTCGCTCACGAAATACGCCGGGGTTTTCGAAGAGCAGCCGATCCCTGAGAGCTTCGCGACCCGGTGCGGCTCGATGTCCAACTCGAAGAAGGCCTGAACCAGTGCAGCTGTGACTGAATCGTGACCGCAGCCGGCGCACAACGTCGACATGGAGCCTTCATAGTCCCGAACAGTGAGACCGACTGCGTTGCTCGGGAGCCTGGGGTGCCTGGCCGACGGCTTGGTGATGTAGCTCATGAAACCTCCACGGCGAGCGCTTCCAGATAGGGCGCGAGACCCTCGAGAACCACTCCCTTGCTAAGCGGCTGCCCACCATAGTCGGTGATGGACTCCAGCTTCTGTTTCACGCAGTTCGTCTCCAGCAGCAGCAGCTTCCTGAGCTGCTCGTCCCGGTTCTGCTCCACCACGACGACGACATCGTGCTCGTCGATGAACCGCTCGACCGCTGAGCTGAAGGGAAAGCCCCGCACGCGCAGGTAGTCGACCTGCACGCCGTCCCGCAGGAGCTGGTCCCGGGCTTCGAGTACCGCCCAGTGGCAGCCACCGATCGAGATGAGCCCGAGCCGTGAGCCGCCCTCCACCGTGTGCAGCTCAGGAGCGGGCACGGCATCAGCGGCCGATTCGACCTTCTTCAGCAGGCGGTCCATCACCTCGACATACTCGTCCGAGTCTTCGGTGTAGCGCCCGTACTTGTCGTGGCCCGACCCGCGCGTGAAGTACGCCCCTTTCCCATGCACACCGGGAAGCGTGCGCGCCGCAACGTGGTCCCCGTCGACGTCCAGATACCTGTAGAAGCGCTCCGCCTGCTCGAGCTCCTCCGCGGAGAGCACCTTGCCTCGATCCGGCACGAAATCGTCGTCCCACTCGAGCTTTGGAATCATCCAATCGTTCATTCCGATGTCCAGATCCGAAACCACGAAGGTCGGGGTCTGAAAGCGCTCGGCGAGATCGAAGGCGGCGACCGCAAACTCGAAGCACTCTTTCGGATCCCCTGGAAAGAGCACGATGTGTTTGGTGTCCCCGTGCGATGCATAGACACACAGCAGCAGGTCGCCCTGCTGCGTACGCGTGGGCATGCCTGTCGACGGGCCTGCGCGCTGGATGTCGAAAAAGACGCTCGGGACCTCTGCGTAGTACGCGAGCCCGATGAACTCGGTCATGAGCGAGATGCCGGGTCCGGCGGTCGGCGTGAACGCCCGCGCTCCCATCCAGCTGGCACCGATCACCATACCGGCCGCGGCAAGCTCGTCCTCGGCCTGTATGATGCAGAAGTTCTTCTTGCCAGTCTCTGGATCGATCCGGAAGCGATTGCAGTATTCGGTGAAGCCATCCATGACCGACGTCGCGGGCGTGATCGGGTACCAGGCACCGACCGTCGCGCCCGCGTAGACACAACCCAGAGCGGCCGCGGCATTGCCTGTGACCATGACGCTGTCCTTGGTCGCATCCACGGTCTCGAGCCGGATCGGCAGTGGGCAGTCGAAGTGCTCTAGCACGTAGTCGCGGCCGAGCTCGATCGCGATGAAGTTCGCTTCCATGAGGTGCTGCTTAGTCGCGAACTTCTCCTGCAGCATCCCCTTCACCACATCCATGTCGATGTCGAGCAGTGCGACCAGCGCCCCCACATACGTGATGTTCTTCATCAGGATGCGCGTGCGCGATCCGTCGAAACGAGTGACGCACAGGTCGGCGAAGGGCACACCGATGAAGGTGACGTCGTCGCGCTTGAACTCCTCAGACAACTCGCGACTGCTGTCATACAGAATCCAGCCGCCGGACACGACCTCCTCGATGTCGCGCGCGTAGCTCTCCGGGTTCATCGCCACCACGAGCTGGAAGTCGGGGCTGCGTGCGGTGTACCCGTCCGCGTTCACGCGGATCTCATACCAGGTGGGCAATCCCTGGATGTTCGACGGGAACACGTTCTTGCCCGACACGGGGACGCCCATACGGAACAGCGCCTGCAGCAGTAGTCCGTTCGCGCTGGCTGACCCGGTCCCGTTGACCGTGGCGATCTTTAGGCCGAAGTCGTTGACGCCGTGGCTGCTGTCGTGGGCCAAGGTTCCTGTCCCGCGTAGGGGTTGAGTAGGTCGAACTGCATCATGTCCCAAGCTGCGGTTGGGCACCGTTCCGCGCACAGGCCGCAGTGCACACAGAGGTCCTCGTCCTTGAACATGATGCGCGCAGTTTGCGGGAGGGCCTCGGAAGCAAAGAGCGCCTGCTCCGTATTCTCTGCCACCGCCGTGAGTCGCTGGCGGACCTCGTCTTCCTCACCGTTGTGGGTCATCGTGAGACAGTGCGTCGGACACACGTCGATGCACGCATCGCACTCGATGCACAAGTTGGCCGTGAAGTCGGTCTGAATATCGCAGTTGAGGCAGCGCTCGACCTCGCGCACCGATTCCTTTAGGTCGAAGCCCAACTCCGCTTCCACGAACATGTCGGCGAGCCGCGCTTCCAGATCCTCGTAGCGCATCTCGGTCCGCAGATTCGCATCGTAGTCGTTCGAGTAGCGCCATTCGTGCAGGCCCATCTTGGTCGAAACGAGGTTCATACCCTGCGGGGGTCGATCGTTGACCGACTCGCCCTGGCAGTACTGGTGGATCGAGATCGCAGCTTGATGACCGTGCTCCACCGCCCAGATGATGTTCTCGGGGCCCCACGCCGCGTCTCCGCCGACGAAGACCCCCTCGAGGGTGGTCATGAACGTGGCGCGATCGACCACGGGCATGTCCCAATCGCCGAACTCGATGCCGATGTCTTTTTCGATCCACGGGAACGCGTTGTCCTGGCCAATCGCCAGGATGACATCGTCGGCCTCGATGAACTTCTCACCGAGCTTCTTGCTGACCAGCCGACCCTTCTCGTTCTCTTCCCACTCGACGAGGTCGAAGACCATGCCCATCAAACGGCCGCCCTCGACGACGAACTTCTGCGGCGAGTGGTTCACCAGAATCTCGATCTCCTCGCCCTCGGCGTCGTCGAGCTCCCAGGGTGACGCCTTGAAGTACGGTCGGGACTTGCGCGCCATGACCTTGATATCGTTGCCGCCCAAGCGCCTGGAGGACCTGCAACAGTCCATGGCGGTGTTGCCCACGCCGATAACCAGAACGCGCTCGCCCACCGAGTCGATGTGGCCGAAGTGGATGGACTCCAGCCAGTCGATGCCGATGTGTACGTTCGCGTCGGCCTCCTGGCGCCCCGGAATGTCGAGCTCCTTGCCCTTGGGAGCGCCGGTGCCGACGAAGACCGAGTCGAACCCCCCAGTGTCGAGCAGTTCCTTGAGAGATTCGATTCGGTGGTCGTAGTGGATCTCCACGCCCATGTGGAGGATCATGTCGATCTCTTCCTCGAGCACTCCGACCGGAAGGCGGAACGACGGGATATTGCTGCGCATGAGGCCACCGGCCTTGGGCAGCGCCTCGAAGATCACGCACTCATAACCAAGCGGCAGGAGGTCGTTGGCCACCGTGAGCGACGCGGGGCCAGAACCGATCAGCGCGATGCGCTTGCCGTTCTTGGTCTCGGCTGCCGTCGGAAGCAAATGATCGATGTCACCGCGCAGATCCGCCGCGACACGCTTCAGGCGACAGATCGCAACCGGTTCGTCTTCGATACGCGTGCGGCGGCACACCGGCTCACAAGGTCGGTCACACGTCCTGCCCAGGATGCCGGGAAAGACGTTCGATTCTCGGTTGAGCATGTACGATTCGGTGTACTTCCCGTCCGCGATCAGACGGATGTACTCCGGCACATTGGTGTGCGCAGGACAGCCCCACTGGCAGTCGACCACCTTGTGATAGTAGTCGGGGTTCCGCGTATTGGTCGGTTGCATCAACCTGTCTCATCCCCTGAAAAAGCTGTGCCATGGCACGCTCCACTCACTACCCGGTCGCGGGCGGAGTCGGCCCATCATGTCCGTAGCCTCCGCACTCCGCAAGAACCGGCTTTGGCCGTAAACCGTTGCGTCGGTCGGGTTCCGCTGGGATCATTGGCGCCATGGAATCTGCCAGCTCCCCGAACCACCTCGACGGCGACCTGATTCTCGGGTTGGACCCGGAGCGGATTGTCGACACGATCTCGAAGCTCGAGCGTCGCATCGGGGAGCGATTCCCCGGCGGGCCAGCCTGTCCAAGGTGTGCGGACGCCTCGCTGGTATCGCAGAGCAGACCGTGAGCCGCCTGGACCAGGTGGCCAAGCCGATTCTTTGGCTGCGCGCCGGCAGTTGGATGATGGCCGGTCTCGTGGTCGTCGGCACCGAACTCGCGGCGGCCAACTTCGGGGTGGTAGAGCCCGAGGTCACGGGCCTTCTTCCCCTGCACGACTTTGTGCACATACGAGCTCATCTCGGCTACCGCATCGTGTACGGCGTCGAAGATCTCCCCCAGGTTGAGCCTGAACATCTACGCGGCGCAACACTCACCCTCTCGCTCTCGCTGGGGCCCTTCTAGACGCAAAAGCTGGTAAGGGCTACGAAAGGCGGTCGGCGAGCGCGGACAATTCGCGTGTTGTCACCGAGATCGCAGCCAATCCCGGTGCTTCTTCGCCCTGTAGCTCCTCGATGATGTCCATGAAGCGTTCGACGTCACGAGGGTGCGAGCGCAACAACTCGCTGGTAGCCTGGGACGGATCCGTCGCACCCGCGGTCTTCTTGAAGGCCGCGGAGACGAGGCGACTGTGAGCCCGGGACACGATCGCTGAGAGAACCTGTGCGGCGCGTTGTTCCCACTGATCGTCGCCCGCGGCAGCAAACGTACTGCGGCGTAACCAGGGCACGTGGAAGGCCGCGGAGATCTGGTAGTAGATTCGGCCGGTGTCGAGCGTGCTCGCGTCGGTGTCGCGCGCGATCTCGAGGATCTCGAGCAGTTGAACCAGAAAGCGAAGCGTGGTCAGCCGCTGGGAAAACGCCTCGTCGGCGCCGACCTCACGAACCTCATCCACGCGGGCCTCGAAAAGCACACGGTCTTCTCCGGTGACGATCTCACCAAACGAGTTACGCAGGATCGCCAGTCCTTCGAGATTCTGCTCGACGATGCGCGCAGGCGATACATCGGCATCGACGTTGCCCAAGACCCATCGAGATGTGCGCTCCAGCACCCGTGCCAAGCCGAGCAGCCAGCGATACATGACACGTGAGTTCATGCCCTGGGCGCTCATTTCGCTCAGCAACGCCCGATGGTCGGCCAGCCGCGAGGCGACCAACCAAGCACGCGCGATCTGCTCGGAGCTGCGGCCGGTATCCCGGACCAGACGGTGCATGAAGGTGGCCCCCATCAGGTCCACGAGATCGTTGGTGAGCTGGCTCGCGATGATCTCGCGACGCAGTCGGTGCGACGCGAGATGGTCGCCGCCGGCGGCGACCATCGCAGCCGGGGGGAAGTAGCCGAGCAGATAGCTCTCGGTCACCGGGTCGTCCGGAAGGCCGCTGCGCAGCAGCCCGCTCATCAAGGACAGCTTGGAATAGGCGAGCAAGACGCACAGCTCAGGACGCGCCAGCGTCTGCCCAACTTCTCGCCGCTCGTCGAGAACGTCGCCGGTCGGCAGGCACTCGGAGCCTCGGTCCAACTCTCCGGTCTTCTCGAGCGCGAACATGAGGTCGCGGAAGTCATCGGCCCCTTCCTTCGCCCTCCGTGCATCCAGAGAGATCGCGAGACTCTGCGTCCGGTTGTTGGCGAGCACGAGGTCCGCAACGTCCTCGGTCAGTTCTTGCAGTAGCTCGTTGCGGCCATCGTCGCTCATGCTGCCGTTCGCTACGGCAGGCGCCAACAGGATCTTGAGATTGACCTCGTGGTCGGACATGTCGACGCCGGCCGAGTTGTCGAGGGCGTCGGTGTTGATGCGGCCGCCCTTGAGGGCGTACTCGATACGTGCTCGCTGGGTGAAGCCTAGGTTGCCGCCCTCGCCCACGACTTCGCAGCGGAGGTCGGGAACGTCGATTCGCACTTCATCGTTCGATGAATCGCTGACATCGGCGTGGCTCTCGGAGCTCGACTTTACGTAGGTGCCGACGCCACCGTTCCAGAGTAGCTCGGCGGGTGCCTTGAGCACCGCACGGACGAGGGCCTCCCCCTCCATGACGTCCGGAGCATCGTCCGGCAAAGCGAGCGAGCGGCGGACCTGAGGAGTCAGCTCAACCTCCTTTGAGCCGCGCGGCACGATCATACCACCTTCGCTGAGCAGGCTAGTGTCATAGTCCTCCCAGCTCGACCGTCCGAGCTCGAACACGCGCCTCCGCTCGGCAAACGTCGTGGCGGGATCGGGGTCCGGATCGATGAAGATGTGCCGGTGGTCGAACGCCGCGATCAAGCGGACTTGCTCTGAGAGCAGCATGCCGTTTCCGAAGACATCGCCGCTCATGTCACCGATGCCCACCGCGCTGAACGGCTCGCTCTGGATATCCTTCCCTTTCTCGTGGAAGTGACGCTTTACGCACTCCCACGCACCACGTGCCGTTATGCCGACGACCTTATGGTCATAGCCGTTCGAACCACCTGATGCGAACGCATCGTCGAGCCAGAAACCGTACTCCGCCGAGATTGAGTTGGCGAGGTCCGAGAAGGTCGCGGTGCCCTTGTCCGCAGCCACCACGAGGTACGGATCCGACGCGTCGTAAGCGAGGACACCGTCCGGCGGTACCGGCTTGCCGTCCTCGAGGTTATCGGTGAGGTCCAAGAGTCCACGCATGAGCGTCTGGTACTGAGCGCGTCCCTCGTCCCACCGCTGTTCGGAGTCGGACGGCACGAAGCGCGTCACGAAGCCTCCCTTCGAGCCGCCGGGAACGATCACCGCGTTCTTCACCACCTGCGTCTTCACCAGGCCGAGCACTTCCGCGCGGAAGTCGTCGGGCCGGTCACTCCAGCGGATACCTCCTCGGGCGACGCTCGAGCCACGCAAGTGAACGCCTTCCATGCGGGGCGAGTGCACCCACACCTCGTAGCGGAGCCTTGAGCGGCGCAAGAATTCCATCTCTCTGCAGTCGAACTTGTAGGAGATGTAGGGCACGCCGCCGGAACGGAACGTCGGCTCCTTGCCACCGTGTTTGTAGAAGTTCGTACGCACCGTCGCGCCAATGAGCTCCTCGACCCGGCGTAGCGCCCGGTCGTCCGGCAACGCGCCCACGCTCCGCAACGAACCGTTGAAGAGGGCCCGGATGTCACCGATCGCGGAAATCCGTTCCTCTTTCGAAACGCCAGTCGACGGATCGAACTTGGTTGAGAAAAGGTCGAGCAGTTCCTTGGCGATACCGGGGTATTTCACGAGCGCCGAGGGGATCGACTTACGACTCGGGACGACTCCGATCTGGAACGCCGACGCCGCGTATGCGCGCAGGACAGCGACCTCCCTCCAGTGCAGTCCCGCACTCACGACCAGTGCGTTCAATGGGTCGCTGAGGGCATCGCCGGAACGCACTGCGAGGATGGTCTCCGACAGGGTTGCGCCCCGATTCTCCACGTCGAGCAGCTCTTGCTCGGAGTCCTGAACGGCGAAGACGTAGATCGTCGCACCGTCCGACACCGACCCGCCTACCTCGAAGGGCTTCACCGCGATCACCCGCAGCCCCGTGTGCTCCAGGATGGGCATGAAGTCCGACAGAATGAGGCGCTCGCCCTGCAGAAAGACCTTGAGCTCAGTCGCTCCTTGCACGCCCGCGACCGAGACCTCCTGGCCCCGGTTTGCGAGCGCGATCGATATCGTATGCCCGTTGGCGGCCAACGCCTCGAGCTCGAGCACATCGACGACCGCGATGTCCGGGTCGGTCGCCGCCTGGTACTCGGCCGTGAGCATCGAGCCGTAGAGGGCAGCCAGCCTGCGCGCCTCGTCCGCCGACTCCAGCACGGTCTCGAGCCCCTCTTGCAGGCGATCTACCCAAGTACGTGTGAGCAGGGCCACCCGGCGCTCGATCTGCTTCGCGTCGATCTGTTCGAGCCGCTCACTCTTGGCGCCAATGTAGAAATGGAGGCGGGCCTGATCCCCCTCGCCCATCGCGAGATGGTAATTCAGGACCTCGCCCTGAAGCTCCTCCACCAGCGCGGCTTCGATCTCCTTGCGGACGGTCCCCGAGAAGCGATCTCGGGGGATGATGACCATGACCGCGGCACCGCGCTTGAGTGGGTCCTCGCGCAACGTGGCACGCACGCCGGACGTCTGATAAGCGTTGAGCACGGTCCGGATGTCGCCGCCGATCTCCGCAGCCGAAGTGAGGAAGAGCTCCTCCTTGGGCAGCGAGTTGAAGATCGTGATGATCTCCTTGTAGTCGTACGACCCCTCGACTGCCTCGGCCGCGCTCAGGATCTGCTCGAGCTTCTGACGCAGGATCGGGATGTTCTCTGCGTCCTCGGAAGAAGCCTTGGAAGTGAACAGGCCCACGAAACGATGCTCGCCGGCGGCGGTTCCGTCGGGCCTGAGTTTCTTGACCCCGACGTAGTCCATGCGCACACGGCGGTGAACCGTCGACTCCGAGTTCGTCTTGTTGATGATCAGGACCGGGCCGTTCACCACCAGATCGCGAACGCCATCATCCAGTTCGGACAGCGGGACGGGCCCGGCATAGCGCGACTGGCCTTCATTACGAAGAACGCCGAGTCCGGAGCCGGGCTCCACCAACACGCAGCGCTCTCCACCGGCGTCGTCGATCAGGTCATATGCGCGATACCCAAGGAATACGAGCCCGCCATCCCTCAGCCAGCGCAGGAAATCCTGGATCTCTTCGATTTCCTCGCGTCGGTCCTCGAGCTCCCGACCGTGTTCCGTGAGTTCTGCCACTACAGAGTTCACCGCGTCGATCATGGGACCGAAATCGTCGGTCACCCGCACCACGTCCTGGAGACGGCTGCTCAACTCCCGCTGGATATAGTCGAGCCTTTCCGGATCATCGACTCGAGCTACTTCGCAGTGTACGAGCGACTCCTTCGACGCGCCGTCTCCCGGCGGCCGCACCGCAGTCATATGTCCGTGCTCGTCGCGGTCGATCTCGAAGAGAGGATACACGATCTGCGAGATCAAGAGTTGCTGCGAGTGCAGGAACTCGCGGATCGTGTCAACGATGAAAGGGCGCTCGCTGACGTTGGTTCGCACCGTCGTGACCGGAGCACGGTCGCCATTGCCGTCGGGGTCGGCATTCGACACGACGACGTCAACACGGTCCGGCCGCGCCTCAGCGAAGAAGCGGTATGCCCCCACAACCATGTGCGTCAAATCGAGGGTACTGCGCTCCTGCAGCAACTCCTGCGGGGCTCTGGAGAGGAAGATCTCGGCGAAGTCGACCGCCAGGTCGGTCTCGGGGCCGCCGATGATCTGCTCGACCTGCTCGCAGACGGCACGGACAGCGGGGGAATCCTCTCGGAGTCGGCGATCAGCCGTTTCCGTCGTATCGCTCATGAGGAAGGGGGTGTGCGCTTGGGCACGACGCTCCGGTAACCGACGGTGAGCGCGAAGTGGATATTGAGTCAAGGATACCCGTGAACCTGTTGGCGGGGAACCCGCATTGGCGAGGGACTGCCTATCACCATGCAAGTATCGGAAGCGACACCTAGGGCCTAAACGAGCAAAGACCTCCACCCTGGTTCCTCACCGCCACAACGACCCGCAAGAAACCGAGGCTCGCGAGGTGCTCCCGGACCGACTCTGACGGGTATTCGCCGCATTCACCCTCGAACTCGTCAGGAACGTTGAACCAGACCGCTACGTGTCCCGCGCCCCGCGCTTCGACGAGCACATCGGGGTCCAGGTCCGAGAACGCCTGCACGTACGCGGCGCGCGCCGATTCTGCCGCCAGGGTCTCTTCCTCGGTAACGGGTGGGTCCACGAACAAGGTGGCGACAATGAGTGACAGGACGCTGCCGACCACCACGGTCCCGATCGTCGAAAAGTTCTAATAGCGGCGGATCACCGACGACAGGCCGCCGGCCAGGGCGATGAAGAGCCCTATCCTGAAGGTCGAGCCGATCGCCATCAACGGGCCACCCAAGATCAGCCCCACGAGGAAAATGCTGTCGGAGCGAGCCTTCTCCCACCAGATGCGCCTAAACCTGTCGTCGACGCCGCGCTTTGCGTCTTCAGCGGCTTCGTGCAGCAGGGTGCCGCACTGCCCGCAGACGTTCGGACGGCCGTAATACGTAAAGCTGCAAAACGCACAGGTGCCGAATCCCGGGTCGTTCTTGGCGCGCTCAGTCATCGTCCCATCATAGCCAATCGCAGGCCCACGGAGCGAATTCCCAGGCATGGGAGTTTGCTCTAGCTTCTGCCATGCGTTTCGTCCACCTGGCCGACGTCCATCTCGACACCTCCTTCGCCGGCCGTTCAGCGACCGTGCGACGTCGACTCCGGGAGGCGTCACGGGAGGCCTTCCGCCGCACCGCTGACCTCGCGATACGAGAGGACGCCAACGCGCTCCTGATCGCTGGCGACCTCTTCGACGGCGATCGGCTCTCCTTTCAGACCGAGCGTTTTCTCCTGGAGCAGATGCGACGCCTGGAGCAACATGGTGTCGCCGTGGTATACGCGACGGGCAACCACGACCCGGGGTCGCCGCTCTCGGGCCCGCGCCCCCTGGATTGGCCGGGCAACGTGCATGTCGCCTGGGACGCCACCCCCAAGCGTATCCTCATTCACGACCGGGAAGGCGAGCCCGTGGGTTATGTGTCGGCCGCGGGCCACGCCAGCGACCAGGAGAAGAGGGACCTCTCTCGACTTATTCCCGCGCCCAAGGGCGACCTACCAGAAGTGGCGCTGCTGCACACTCAGGTGCATTCATCCCTCGGTGCAGAAGAGCATCACGCCTACGCGCCTTCGGAGCTCACGTATCTCATCCGTTCCGGCTTCGACTACTGGGCGTTAGGCCACGTGCATGTCCGGCAGGAGCTCAGCCTGGACCCTCCCGTCGTGTACGCAGGAAGCCTCCTGGGCCGTACGCACACCGACACGGGAGCGCGCGGAGCGCTCTTGGTCGACGTCACCGACCGGGAGGCTCCGGAGATCTCTTTCCGGGCGCTGACGCCGATCCGGTGGGAGACGATCACGGTCGACCACCTGGAGGGGGCCGACTCCCTCGACCGGCTCGAACAACGCGTCGCAATCGTGTGGCGCTCCTTCCGCGACGGTCAGGCGGCTGCACCTGAAGTCGAGTGGATGCTTCGTGTACAGCTGGCCGGTCCTTGCCCTCTGTGGAAGGAGCTCCAGGACGACGAGAACCGGGACGTATTGGCTCGGGAGTTGGCAGAGGTGCTGGCTTGTCTCGACGTCGTGATCATGGCGGAACGGGTGCACCCGGTCATTCCCATCCACGAGCATCGCATCCGCACCGACGTGCTGGGCGAGACCCTACGTCTCAGCGAATCGATCCGTCGGGGTGAAGCGCGGCTGACCGCGCTCGAGGCCGGCACGCTCGCGGGCGTCACCTCCGAGGACCCGGCGGCCGTCGACGCATACGTGCGCGAATTGCTGCGAGACGCGGACGGAGAGCTCGCTGCGTGGCTGCTCGGCTCCGAGGGCGACACGCCGTGAGGATCGAGCGCGTCCAAGTGCGCGCATTCGGGCGACTCAACAACTTCGACTCGGGCGCAGCTGCCCTGCCCGGACTCGTCGTGGTGCTGGGCCCGAACGAAGCCGGCAAGTCGACGCTCTTCCACTTCCTCACCACGATACTCTACGGGTTTCACCCTGCTTCCAGAGAGGGGAACCCCTACCTGCCCTGGAACGGTGAAGACGCAGGTGGCAGCGCACGCCTGCGCCTGGACGGAGAGGGTTGCGCCGAGGTCGAGCGCCATTTGCGTTCCCAGCCGGGGGGAAGCCTCACGATCGACGGGCGGATCGATGAGCTACGCAACCGTGCCCTCCCCTGGGTCGATCACGTGCCGCGCTCGGTCTTCCGGCAGGTCTTCGCTGTCACGCTCCGGGATCTCGCGGGCCTGGACTCCGAGACGTGGGCGCGCATTCAGGATCGTATCCTCGGCTCGATGGGAGCCACCGACCTATTGCCCGCACGCAGCGTCGCGGACGGGCTCGAACAGGAGGCCGGCGCGCTGTGGCGCCCGCACCGACGCGGGAATCAGCGTGTCAGAAAACTGCAGGACCAGATGCGCGCCCTGCGTTCGCAGGGCCGGCAAGCACTCGAGCGCGACAGGGACATCAGGGCGCTCGCCGAGGAGCTCGAGCGCACCAGGACCGAGCTGTACGCAGCTCGTGAGGCAAGAGAGCGAGAGCGCATTGCGGTGGAGCGCGTGCAGACCCTGGCTCCCGTCCGAGCCCAGCTAGTGCGCATCGCGACGCTTAGGGAGGAGGGAGGGGCACGGGCGGCACTAGAATCGCTGCCGTCCGACCCTGTGGCACACCTCCGGGCGCTCGAGGCCCGAGTCGCCGAGTTGGCGGATCGGACGGCGGAGATCGACCGGGACCTGCAAGAACCGGAAGCCGGCGTCGCGATGTACGACGAGCGAGCCCGGTCGCTGCTCGAGTGCTCAGAGGAGGTCGAGTCCTTCCTGGCCCTCGCGAGCGGCACGCTCTCGGATCGCGCGCGCCGCCAGGAGCTGCAGCAAGAGACGAGCGACCTCACGCGTCGGATCGAGGAGTTGGGCGGGGAACTACTGGCGGCTCCTCTCGCCGAGGCTGCGCAGGCAGCGATCTCGGTGCTGTCCGCGCGGGCGCTGCGCGCCCGAGTCCGAGATGCTCACCGCGCCCGCGACGAGCGACGCTTGCTCGATGGCGTCGATCCCAAAACCGCAGACGCCGGGAGGAGCACGCCCGCCGTAGCCATGCTGATGACGTTGTTGGGGATCGCCCTGGTGGTGTCAGGCTCGCTCTCGGACCTCGACACGTTGACGGCGCTCGGCGCGGCAGGAGCTGCAATCGGGCTCACCCTGTTGATTCAGTGGCAGAGAGCCCGAACCGCCGCCGCGGCGGCAGGGGCTGGTGCCAATCCCGACTCGGCACTCGCTCGGGCGCGGCATCACCAACGGGAGACCAAGGAACTCGTTCTCGAGCTTCTGAAAGACATCCCCACTGAGCCCGCTTTGCTCGACGAGCCGTCGGAGGGCCTCACCTCCGACTTCGAACGACTTCAAGGGCTCCTGAGGGATCAAACCGAGCGGTCCCGTGAGAGAGATGAGCTAGAGCAGCGCGTCGACCGCGTAGATGCGGAGGCGACTGCTCTCGCCCGGAGTCTCGGGCTGGAAGCGCCGCTCGGCGCCGAGGCCCTGACCCACCTTCTCGACAGAGAGCTGCGCCGCGCGGAGCGACTCCGGGAGGGCGCAGCGGCGGCCGACCGCGAACTGCGACGTCTGCGCCGCGAGCAGGTGCGACTCGCGACGGAGCTGGAGGAAACGGATGCCGCGCTGGCGGTGTTCGCCGACTCCATGGTCGCTCTGGGAGGAGGCGAACTGCAGCGGGGGGTCGATGCCACCACCGCACGACTCGCCGCACACACGCGAGCCGACGAACTCGAGGACGAGCTGGAGCGCTCACATCCGGATCTTGGCGACCTGCGCGGCCGCATCGCAGCCTCTGAGGAGGCCGACGAGTCGTGGACTATGGACGAAGACGACCTCGCAATCCGCCGCGCAGGCGTCGAGCAGCTGAGTGAGCAAATAGAGCTCCTGGCCACCGGCGCAAAGGGGCTCGACCGCGACATCGCACACCTTCAGGAAGAGGAGACCGTGGACGCCGTCGACGGCGAAATCGCCAGTCTCCAGGATGAGGAGGCGCGACTCGTGCGAGAGCGCGACCGGCGCTGGGTGCTAGCCCAACTCATCCGTGACGCCGATCGGCGCTTCCGTGAGGAGCACCAGCCAGACCTGATCCGGCGAGCCGGTGCGTATCTGAAGCACCTCACGGGGGGACGCTACGACCGCATCCTCGTCAACGAGGCAAGCGCCGGTGACGTATTCCAGGTGCTCGGGCCGGGCCTTCCGGCGCCGGTAGCGCTCACTCCGCCCGTCTCCACCGGCACGCTCGAGCAAGCGTACCTCTCGCTACGACTCGCAATCGTCGACCATCTCGATCAGGGAGGCGAGCGACTTCCCCTTTTCGTCGACGAGGTCTTCGTCAACTGGGACCGGGAGCGCCGCAGCAGAGGCATCGAGGTTCTGGGCAGCCTCTCGCGCAGCCGGCAGCTATTCGTCTTCACCTGCCATCCGGAGCTGGCTGAGCAGTTCAGCGGCTGCGGGGCGGTAGTGCTCGAGTTAGAAGCCTGAAGACCCAGGAGCTTCCCCTTCACGTAGAGGCGCTCGGCCTGGAGCCCGCGCCCGACGTGGACGCGGTGCTCATGATCCACGGTTATGGGGCTTCCGCCTTTTCTTGGCGCTATTGGGCACCTCGGCTCGCGCAGCGTGCCCACGTGGTGCTCGTCGACCTCAAGGGGTCGGGAGCGGCACCCAAGCCGGACGACGGGGAGTATCGACCAGAGGACCAGGCCGAGTTGCTCCACCGACTGGTCGTGCAAAGAGATCTCCGGCGACTCACGATCGTTGGCCATTCGCTCGGCGGCGGAATCGCTCTACTGTTGGCTCTGCGACTTCAAGACGAGGACGAGGGGAGACTTTCGCGACTCGTGCTCGTGGCCAGCGCTGCGTACGAACAACGACTGCCACCCTTCGTTGGCCTGGCGCGGTTTCGCTGGCTCGGAGTAGCGCTATTCCGACTCTTCGGCGCACGCCTCGTGATCGAGAAGGTCTTGCGCTCCATCATGTACGATCCGCGGGCAGTCTCCGCCGAGCAGGTCGAAGGGTACGCGGCTCCGCTCGATGACGCCCCGGCGCGGCGCGCATTGATCGACTCGGCGCTCAACCTCGTGCCCGAGGAAATCGACGCACTAAACGTGCGCTTCTCTGAACTCGCCGTGCCCGCACTAATCCTCTGGGGACGACACGATCGCGTGGTCCCGCTGTGGGTCGGAGAGCGGCTGTGCGAAGCATTGCCCAAAGCGACCCTACACGTCTTCGAAGCGTGCGGACACCTGCCCGCTGAGGAGATCCCTGAAGAATCGCTTGCGCGCCTCACTGCCTTCCTGGACGAGACCGTGGCGAGATGAGGGCTACCTGAGCCGCTCGCGAGCGAGCGTATAGAACATCTTCGCTCCGACCTGGAGCGAGGTCGCGAGATTTCCTGAAATCTTCGAAACACCCTCGCTTCGACGCCGGTGGCTCACCTCGACCTCGACGATGCGCAGCCCCGCGCGCACCGCCCTGATCTGCATCTGCAACGTCCAGCCCCAGTTGCGGTCGTCCATGCGCAGCGCCAACAGCTCGGGGAACGCGACAGCACGAAACGGGGGCAGGTCGGTGAAGGAGTGGCCGAACAACGCGCGGGTAAGCCCGAGTACGAGATGGTTGCCAAAACGAGCGTGCGGTAGGATCGTCCCCAGGTCACCATCGATGCCACGGCGAACGCCGAGCACCATGTCGGCCTCGCCCTTCCGGATCGGAGCGACCACATCGGCTATCTCGTTCGGATCGTCGGCTCCGGCCGGACAGCAGGAGCAGCAGCGTCCGGTGAAACGCAAACGGGACCAGGAACGCCAGAACCCCCAACATGAGGACGATGACGAGCAGTGCGACGGTATCTGACATGCGACCCCCCAATCCCCCTTCACAGCAGGCGGTTCCGGGCTTCTAGATCGAGCACTCCGCTCGAGCTTCACCATACTCGAATTCGTGGACAGGTAGCCCGCTCGGCACCGAAAGCGGAATCAGGCTTCGCAGCTGATCGGGATGCGCATCCGGGTCCGCCAAGGACTTCGCCACAAAAGCGATGATTTGGCTGATCTCCAGCTCGGAGAGGATCTGCGGCTGAGCGATGAGTCCCGTCGCCCGGTCCAGCATCGCTGCATACGGACCAGGCGAACCCTGCAAGCCCACATCCAGGGCCTCTTGCGAATAGCCCTCCACCATCTTGTATACATCGAGGTGGTGTCGGACCGCCTCGCTCAAGCAGACGTAGGCGCCATTATGCATGAACGTCGGCTGGTAGGCCACGTTGCGCAGCGGCGACGTCCGGAACTTGTACCGGTCCGACGACCTTCCCGTGTGCTGCTCCAGCCCGTAGTCCTCATCGCCTGCGCCATCGAACGGCTTGTTCCCGAATGCTGGCACGACCTGAGGCACCGCGAGCACGTGGGCCTCGAAGTCACTGAACATCTGGTTTGCATACCCGCGCACGATGTGGCACTCCGCGCACATCGCCTCGTCGAAGAACAACCTTCCGCCGGCTTTTTCGTCGTAGCTCAAGGCACTCAGGTCACCACGCACGTACCTGTCGAGCGGAGCATCGGCCCGTACCAGCGTGAACTCGAACTCGGCAATCGCCGCAGCTAGGTGCTCATACCGAATCTCGCCTCCCGCCTCGATGACCTCGAAAGCATCGGCAAAGCGCGAGCGATACTGGACAACATCGACGACCCTGCGGAGGACCTCCGCCCTCATGGCATCGTGGTCGCCCACGAACTCGAACCCGGCCATCTCGACCCGGGCGACCACCGGTGTGAACGCCTGCGCGCCCAGCAGGTGGTCCATTCCCGACAAGGACAGCCCCTCCGGATCGGGAAATGCGAACCCGCCGGAATTGTCGAATGGATCCAGCGAGAGCGCCTCGAAGCGCGAGTCCCACATCAGGCTCGGATAGAACACCGCGTTCACCACGGTCGGGGCCCGTCGTTGATTGTGCGGGCCACGGCGTCCGAGCCCCACCACTCCGTTGTTCTGCACACCGATGGCGATCGAGTTTCCATCGTTGAACGCCGAATTGGGTCCGTGGCAGCCCGAGCAGCTATTGTCGCGCGTCAGAGAGATGATGGGGTCGAAAAAGAGCAGGCGTCCTAGCTCCGCGCGCGCCTGATGGATCGGCCGTCCGAGACGCTCCAGCAGCCTCTCTTCGATCCTGCCGTCGAACTCGCGCTCCTTGAGGTCCGCTTGAAGCCACCAGTCGATGTACGCTTCGCTCAGCGTCTCGAGTTCCGTGGATGCGTCCGGGCGCAGCAATGCGTCGTCGCAGCCTGTAAGCAGGACGCCGAATCCGGCAATGAAGACAGCGGTGCGGATTTCGATCATGGACCGAAACTCGTGCCCACAATCTGACGCCGCAACGGCCCTATCGCGTCAGCGGACGAAGACCGGGAGCAACTCGTCCTCCACGAGTTGCTTGCGGGACGGGCGGTTCTCGAAATTGCCCGCTGTCATTACGGCGACGATGCCGAGCGATGGCATCAATACGATCTCCTGACCGCCGTATCCGGTAGCGAACGTAACGGTGATAGCCTCACCGCCCGCCCGGTACTCGTCGATCCACCAGAGGTACCCGTAGTCGCGGCCATTGCTCGTCGAGATGTGCGACGTCGTGGACGCCCGGATCCAATCCTCGTCGAAGACGCAACGCTCGCCCCAAAGCCCTTCGTTGAGCATCGCCTGGCCCAGCTTGATCATGCCGCGCGGTGTCATGAAGAACCCACCCGCCGTATTGAGACGGCCATCGCTTTGATAGACCGGCTGGATGTCATCGTTCGTAAGCAAGCCGTCCATCACCTCTGCGATCAGGTTCTCGGCGTCGAGGCCCATCGCGTTCAAGGCGATCTCGCCGAGCACCGTGACCCCGCCGCCGTTGTAGACCCACCGTTCGCGAGGAGTGTGCTCGAGCCCCCGGCCCAGTACGAAGGCGACGCCGTCGTCACTGTCGATCTCCTGCCGGCGAAGGTTGGCGGGGTCCGTGTAGGGAGGATCCGACTCGTTCCAGTCGAGACCAGAGCTCTTGGTGAGTAGGTGTTCGATCGTAGTCTGCTCCTTGCCACCGACCAAGAGGTGCTCGTATCCGGGTAGGTACCTGGAGATCGGGTCGCGTACGCTGCCAATCCATCCCTGTGCGATCGCATGACCGACGAGCAGAGACGTGATGCTCTTGCTCACAAATTGCACCTCGTGGAGATCGGTGCCGGCCCATCCCTCGAAGTACTCCTCCAGCACCAGCAGGCCGTCCTTCATGATGAGCAGGCTGTGCTGGTCGCCCCATGACCCTGCCAGGAACTGGCCGACCAGTCGCTCTGTCTGAACGCGGTCCCCTCCCACCTGCTCGACTCTTGCTGTCGAAATCCCGTCCGCAAGGGCCACCGGCATCCGATAGTCGTAGTCCGCCACCGCGAGGCTCCCGCACGCCGTAGCGGCGAGCAGGGTGGCGAACACGACAGTGAGCGCCGGTCGAATGGATGTTCTTCTCATCGAACACACATCCGCATTTCCTGGTGGGCCCAACTGAGTGCGAGCGCGCAGTCATACACGATTGGGGCGCCGATGATCACGAACCCTCCGCTGCCCACGATGAAGCCTCCGAGATCGAGCTCGCGCATGAAGACCGGCACGTCGGTGAGCGTCGTGTCGCCGAAGCGCAGCGTGGTGCGATCGTCATCGTCGAGGCCGGTGTCGGCTTGTACGCGCTGGTTGGCCACCACTGTCGGCGTGCCGAGATCCAGAATCGCCTGGTACGCGTTGCCGTCCAACTCGACGCTCAGCCAGACCTCCACTCCGTGCATGATTCGCAGGTCGATAGGCTCGGACAGGGTCATGCCCTCCCACTCGACGACTCGCGCGGTCGGCTTCAACACGAGTCTTCCGCCCGGAACATCGATGAGCACGTCGAACCGACTGAGCGTGTTTGGGCCGACCACACCGGCCAATGTCGTGCCATCGATGGTGAGCATGGAGTCGGGGTACGTCGACAACTCATCGGGCGGAATCGCGATGCCACCCAAAGTGAGCTCGGGATCGTCGCCAAGCCGGGTCGCCGTGGACGCCGTGAGGCCGGTGGGCCAGCCCGTGCCCAGCAGGAACTCCATGGAAGTGCTGTCGTCCGCCTCGATGGGGACGAACAGGCGACCGCGATGCACGTGAAGCTCGACCTCGACGGGCTGCACCGCGGCCGTCTGAGCCGCGGCGGATGATGCCACCGCCGCCATCAACGCGGCCGCAGCCATTGTCAGGCGCCTCGCCATAGTGCTCTCCTAGTTTTCCCTCTGCCGCCACGAATATCGCATGGACTTCCTTCTCAGGCCTGGCGAATCTGTTCTAGGACGTAGAACGTACGGGCTGGAGTCATGGACGATCCCCGGAGGAATACCGAGTGGACTGGGACGGAATCGGCAGGTTGCCGTGAATGTCGTAGATCGCAGCGACGCGCCCGGCGGTAGCGACCGAGTCGCTCATCTACGATAGGCCTTGGTGAATCCGTTTCTGCCATTGGATACGGTGAACAAGCCGTCGGCCTGTGCCGATACCTTGATCCAGTACGCCTGACCGTTGTGGACCGGCCGCGCTGGGGCGCCCTGTCCACGAGTGTTGGTCAGCGGGGCGATCGGCATGGCGGCCTGCACATCGTCCACAGTGTTCGCGATGAACAGACCGGGCACTGTGTACTCCTGGCCGCTCAGCTGCGAGAAATGGAGCTGCCAAAGGTCCTCCAGGCCCGGAGCGGAAAAGAGCACCTGCATCGCCTCGGGCTGTCCGCCTTTGCGCGTGCCGTTGTTCATGATCGCCACACGCGCTTCGATGGCATGAACGAGGACCTCCGCATTCGACGTCGGCTGCCCATGATGGGAGACGACGGACAGATCGACGGTGCCAATCGGATTGTTCGGGCACATGAGCTCGTACTCGGTGTTCGCAGTCAGATCGCCCAGGTGGATGACGCGGAAGTCACCGAACTCTGCGACGATGCCCACCGACTGGGCGTTTTCACCGTTGTCTTCGCGCTGTGCTACGAAATCGGCGCAGTAGCGGTTGCGTACGCCTCCGCCCCTCAACGGCCGGCGCAGGACCTGCTTCGCGGACGTAACGATCGTGACGTCGATGCCGGCCAGGGCAATGCGATCCCCGGGTGTTACAACCGTGTGGCGAGCGCCTCGGTGCAGCGCAGCGTACGTCGTGTTGAGAAACTCGGTCACCCCGGCATTCGATTCGATGCTGGGACCGTGGTCGATGAAGTGGCGCACCGGAACCCGTCCGGCGAGTTCCTCCATCGCTCCCCAGTGATCGCCGTGCCAGTGCGTCGTGATCAAGTGGTCGATCTCGGCGACTGATGCGTCCCTCATGGCAGCCATGATGCGACCTGCATCTCGCGCGGCGTTCTGTCCGCCGTTCCCGGTATCGATCAGCAGCGATTCACCGGCCGGTGAGACGAACAGGGTGGCGCCCCCACCTTCCACGTCGATCAGGTAGATCTCGAGCGTCTCCTGCGCCTGCGCAGTGGCTGCGGAGACGCCCAGCAAGAGGGCTAGCGAGATGGCCGAGAAGAGCTTCGAATGGGCCGACGATTCGCGCTGCGTCATGGCACGGTCCTCCCTGGTACGTCCGGTGTCCTTTGCTTGTGGGCGAAACGTAGGCGAGTGATAGGATCGGGGCATGTTGCGAGAACTCGTTCCACCTAGGCCTTGGTTGCTCGCAGCCGGACACCCCACCTACGATGCGTCGGTGAGCTATTGGCTCAACCATGATCTGCGCTCAGGAGACCGCATGAATCCGCGTGCCCTTCCGGTTGTTTTGCTCCCGATGGTTCTCGCGGCCTGTGGCGACAGGACGTCCCCCATCCTGGAGGAGCTCGCGATCACCGCAAACGCCAACCCCTCCGCACCTTTGGCGGCATCGGTCCTCGTCCGCACCAACGAACCGGCGATCGTGCCCTTTCAGACATGGGCTTGGACGATCTCAGCGTCCCAACACTCCTCCCAACACCCCCCTCTCCAGACCCCGTCCCGGCCTAAGCCTCGACGAAGTCCGCGGACCACGTAATCTCCACCGAATCCTTGATGCTCTGCGCCGTCGGACACTTGCTCACGTGCGTCTCCAGAGCACGATCCACCTTGTCCCGAGGGGCGTCTGCGGGCAGCCGCAGCGTG
>Ga0209445_1000190_pt1 | contig 35243 bp, 42 predicted proteins | sample MarorgKNORR_S2LV_4_FD_188223 | JGI IMG/M metagenome (GOLD analysis project Ga0209445, IMG submission 188223) | Marine microbial communities from the Southern Atlantic Ocean, analyzing organic carbon cycling - NADW_A/KNORR_S2/LV (SPAdes) (version 2) | ecosystem: Environmental > Aquatic > Marine >... | reverse complement strand
GCGGTGAAAGCCACCACCTTCGCGCTGCCATGACTGCCAGAGCGTCTCTTCGTTCTTCCTACGGATGACGCGGAAGACGTTGATGCCCCACAGCTCGTCCCCGCTAGCCTCCGGGTAGCGAAGCGTGCGCCAGGGGATCGCGAACTCGGCGCTCCAACCCTCTGATGTGCGCGAGCTGCGCACTTCCCAGACACCGCGCCAGTCGATGTTGAGCTCTGTGCCCTCGTCGCTGACGAGCGCCTCGAACTCCGCGCCGTTGGGGTTGGTGGCGAAGATCACGCCGCTCCTGTGGTCGTGGAACGGATCAAGCATGATCGCGATGGCGTCGTCGCCCGCAAACTGAATGCCCGTCCCGAAAAACAGCGGTTCGATCAGCTTGTCTCGCTGCAAGATGCGCGCGACGATCTCATCGGGTTCCGAGTCGTACGCCAACACGCCGATGTACAGCATGGCGTCGTCGTAGGCGATGCGAACTTCGGTCTGCTCGGTGGCCGCGGCGCCCTGATCGGGTTCGCGTTGCCTGAAACCACTCAGCGCGACGGCCCGGGACCAAAGGTCCTCGCTCAGCAATCCATCCAGCCGAACCTCTTCCCCTGAGTCCGTGCGGATGCGGTACGCACCTACCTGATCGTCCTGCGCCGTACCTGAAGCAGGCAGAGCAAGCAAGCAGAGCAGCGCCAGCGCCGCAGGCGCGTACTTGACACGTTTGCAGACCATCGAAGACGAACCATATGAGGGGATGAGCCCAGGAGTATGGGCAGAGTCGGGCCGGACGTGTATCCCCTGTCCATAGGCCGCCTGGAGTCCGCGACCGGCTCAGTGCGTGAGGTGCGCCTCCGAGCCAACGCCGGCCGAGCGGTCCAGCAGCAATCTGGCTCTCACCATCAGCTCGGTAGGTGTAAAAGGCTTAGGCAGAAAGGCATCGGGATCGTCCGCAAGCAAATGTTGGATCGGCAAATCGAAGGTATGGCCCGAAATGAAGAGAATGGGCTTACCGGGCCTCGTTTTCTTGAGATGTTCGGCAAGCTCCGTGCCCTGCACGCGCGGCATGACGACGTCGCTGACGACCAGGTCGATGATGGCATCCGGGTCTCCCGCCAAGGTCATGGCCTCGTGGCCATCGCGCGCAAGCAGAGCTTCGTAGCCCGCCTTGGTGAGCACGCGTTCGACGAGCCTTCGGACCTGCAACTCGTCCTCGACGACCAGGATGGTTTCGCAGCAGCGAACTGTTTGCTGGTCGCGCGAAGCGGTGGACGCACAGGTTGGCTCCTTTAAGGTGCTAGTGGTCTCCTCACTTAGCGCGGGAAGCCCTACCTCGAAGCGCGTCCCGTCGCGCGACGTTCAGCATCTGCGCCTCGGCCATCGCCAGAAGCTGCTCGGTGCCCGTGGCTGCGGCCTCCGCAAGCCCTAGGGTCTGGGCCGAGGACTTGGCCAACGTGAGCTGGTACGTCTCGTACGTGGAGCGAACATGCAGGGCGGCAAGAGGCAGCACAGCGATCCACAGGAGCGCCGTGATCTGCCTTCGAATCGAAGTTGGCCTTTTTCTGTGCGAACGCGTGTCGACCATACCGCCGTGGGCTTGAAAGGGCACATCTTTCGCCGTCGATCGAAGGCCAGGAAGCCCGGCCATCAATCTCACGCTTTCTTAAGCATCGGCAGGGCGGGGGAAAACCTTAGCGTTGCCTCGGTGCGTCAGGTCACCGGTCCTCGGGCTATCCCCAGATGTCGAAGAACTCGACGCCCTCTGAGGAGCCTGGAGGGCCTGCCGGGACTAGGTAGCCCAAGAGCAGGTCTGTGGCCTCCTTGACGATCACGGGCCTCGGCAGCGCCTTACCGCTGGTCGGGTCCTCCGCGTCGACCACGCCCAGCACGGCCAGCAGCCCGAGGCGGACGGCAAGCTCCGGCTGGAGGTGATCGATCTCGTCCCTACGAGCCAGGAGCAGCTCCGAGATGCCATTGAGCAGGCGCTTGCGAAACGCAGAGTAGGCATCGTCGTTGCCGCGCGCCGCACGGTCCAGAGCGCGAAGGTAGGACGCGCGGGAGCGCTGAGCGTCGAAGAGCAGCCCCACGGAGCCGGCAGCAAGCTCCCTTAGCTCGAGCGCGAACCAATCACGCGATGCCAGAGCTTCGCTCCAGCGCTCAAGCGCTTCTTGCCAGACCCGCTCACCCAGGTAGTCGAGCAGATCGCTCTTGCCCTTGAAGCGGGCGTAGAAGGACCCAACCGACGATTCTGCGCGGGCGACGACCGCCTGGACCGTGAGGCCCGCGGGGCCCTGCTCGTCCAGAATGCTGAGCGAGGCCTGCACGATACGCTCCAGAGTACGGCGCGAGCGTGTCTGTTTGGGCGGGGTCAGACTGGTGTGTTCGGTGGAAACGGGAGCCATGGACTCTAATATAGAATAGAATTCTTGTTCTATATAAGTCGGTTGAGTGTTCTGGCGCAACATTTTTGGAAATGCGGAGGATTTGCATGCGCCCCAACGTCAGTGACTCTTTGTTGCATGACTCGCTCGGGGCGCAGGAGGTACTGACGGCTCGCTGACGGCTGGTGTCTAGGATTGCGGGGCGATTCCAATCACACCTCAGCCCGAGCCCTCACCATGTGCCCACGATCGATTCCACCACTCCAGCTGCTCGGGGAGCCCCCCTACAACGCACTCCAGCCCATGGAGGGGGGCAAGGATCAGCTCAGGGCGGAAGGGGGGGGCGGAAGCCCGGATCCGCACTGGTCTGGGTACTGGAGAGCGGCGCCACGGAGTCTGATCGCAACATTGTCGAGCAGCGCCCGGGCGGTCTCTCACTCATCGTGATCCTGCCGCGGGTAGCGGATCTCGCCAACGATCCGACCATCCTCCATCTCATCGAGGCCTGCTGCCCTCACGGAATTCTGCCGTTTCATGAGAGACTCGCTGAGCCCGAGCTTGCTCAGGTGCTCAAGCGGCCTCCCGACGATCTCAGCGCTTCGGTGACCGACTATCTGGCCTGGCGCGGAATTAGGATCGACCGCGACATGGTGCACCTCATTCGTCGCACGATCGACAAGTCCGCGGATCTGCACTTGATCAGTGCTCTCGCCAGAAGCATGTACGTGTCGCGTCACGCCCTCGGACGCCGGTTCTTGAGTAGGGGGCTGCCGGTGCCCTCGCACTGGCTGCAGCTTGGTCGGCTCCTACGCGTGGCGATCAAACGTCAAAATAGCCGGAGAGCATCTTCTCGGTACCGTACAGGTTCGGTTATCTCGTCGCCGACATGAACGCCATCCAGCTCACCGCTGAAGCCCGCAGCCTCCATAACGACCCAGCGCGCGCGCCGTCTGGCGTTTCTTCAACGCATGCTGGAGTCCGGCAGGTTGCAGGTGCGCGCCGCGCCGCTGGCGGGCTGGTCGCCCGACTTCACGGTCTTCTCCGACGCGGCAGGGCCGTCCGCGGTGCTCACGGGATTCCACTGGTTCGAGCGTCCCTACCCCCACCGCGGTCCGGCGCTTTCCTCACTGCATTTCGCCGACGCCACGCGGGTCACGAGCCGCAGGCACACTGAGCTCTGGCAGACGGCGCGCGACATCGGGCCGGCGGTCTGGAGCATCCTTTCCAAGGCCCGCCCACGCGGGATGGCAGTTGCTGCGGGGCCCGGTTGACACCTCTGCTCAGTCGATCTCTATTTTCCTTCCGCTCCCCGTGACAGGGTGCGGTGCCTTTCCGGCGTAGCTCAGTTGGTAGAGCAGCTGGCTGTTAACCAGCGGGTCACAGGTTCGAGTCCTGTCGCCGGAGTTGAAGCGGCCCCAGGAGCCCATGTTGTTCGGGCTCCTGGGGCCGCTTTCCTTCGCTGGCAGGCCCGAGGGGGGGGCGTTGCCTAGCTGATGGGCGCGACGATGACGGTCACGTCCTGGTCGTGATAGAGCGCTCCGTCGTCCGCTCGACCGCGCAGCACATACGTGCCCGGTTGGTCGAAGGAGACCTCGACCTCCCACCGACCGCCCTCGGGGATCTCAGGCGCGGTCCACAGGGGCGCCCACGGAGAATTGGCACCGAAGCGCGTGTCCTCCCACGTCTTCACTTGATAGGGGTGGAACGACACGTCGCCCTCACCCCGGAAAACGAACCACGACAGGTGCAGGCCCACCCTTTTATCCACGGTGATGCGGATGGGGGGATTCAACTGCCGACCCGACAACTTCGGCGGACCCTCCCGGGGTGACGCCGCCGCGGCGGTCGCTCTGGCCTGTTGCCGCCTCATCGCGGCTTCCATGCCGTCGTCGGTGATCGTCGCCACGAGCGTCAGCTTTTCGCCGACACCCGCCCTGCGCACGCTCTCTCCCTCGACCATAAGGATCGGCGGTGTATTGGCCCGGATCTCGGCGTTGCTGGCGCCGATGCCGAGCGCCCCGGTTTCGGATGCGATCACGACGTTGTCGAGCTTGTAGTCCATGCGAAGCGAGCCGAACGCGTGCTCGGTCTTGCCCTGCGTCGTGAGCGCCCAGTCCAGTTCCTTGTCACCGAAGTCCGCGGGCACTTGCACCATGAACGTGTAACGATTGCGCCGCGGCAAAAAGTGCGTCGCTTGTCCCTGGTCCGCGGGTCCTGGCGAGACGTTGTTGTCGGGTCCCACGGGTACGTTGAGCTCTTCCTGCCAGTTCCGGTTGATGTACCCGAATACCATGCTGAACGAACCGTCGTCGTTCGGGATCCATCCCTCGTACGCCGGAGAGACGTTCTGGCCTGTCTGGTACCCGAGCTGGGCACTCGCCGGCTGAATCGGGAGCAGTAGAGCCAGTGCCGCGAATCCGAGGAGACCGACTCCGGTCCCCGCCGCTAACGGGCGGCTACGCTTGTTCATCGTGTCCGCTGCGGGATCACGAGGCACAGCGGGCAGCCGATCACATGATCATTGATGGTCAGGTTGAGCCGTTCTCTGCGGATGGCCATCTCCTCCTGGAACTGCTCGTCGTTCATCGACAGACGCATGCCCAGGTCGATGAACATGTTCGCCACCGAGCGGTTACCGGCGCCCTGCCAGTTCCTGGCGTCGGGTATATTGCGGTTCTGATCGGTGTTGTTCATGTAGCCGATGATGTGCAGGATCGTCCCCTTCGGCAGCAACGGCTGGTAGTCGTCCTCGAAGGTGTAACCCCGGACCCAGTTGTGGTCGTAACCGACGCAGGACAGCGTCTCGACGTTGAAGCCCCAGATGGCCTCCAGGCACATGCGTTCCCCTGGCGCGTGCAGATGTGGCTCGAAGGTGACGATCTTGGTGTGCCGCTGCAGCACGGTGTAGGCGTGCAACTCTTGGTCTTTCTCACCCGCCTTGATGTCGATATCCGAGCCGCTGCCCAGGAAGAAGTTCGCTGGCCTGTACTTCGGCTCGTAGTCCCTCGGATGGAACCTGAAGCCTACCTCGAGGTGGGCTCGGGTATCGGTCCCGTTCGAATGCAAATGGGTCGAGTTCGAAACGATACTAGAGCCCGCCTTGAGCAACCGTGCACCTTCGGGGTCGAAGATGTCGGCGTTGCGACCGACCTCGTGCACCGGCCAGGTGACACCGCCGGCGCTCGGATCGTCGAGCACGCGCGTGGCGTAGACCATGTGGTGGAAGACGTATAGGCCGCCAACGGTCTCGCGGTCGCTCCCGCCATTATTGCCGATGTCATTGATTTCCCGGATCTCGACGGATTTGACGTAGCGATCCTCGGTAAGTCCGGTCGCAGCAGGTTCGATGTCACCCCACCAGTCGGGGTCGTCGCCCTTCACGAAAAATTCCTGGGTGGAGACGATCACGTCCGGCTCGCCGAGAGTCCAGCCGGGCTTGTCATCGAATACCAGAGGCGCCGGCATGTCGGCGGGATCACCCATCGGTGTGCCGCCGCGAGCCCAAGAAGCGATCGCCGCGATCTCTTCGGTGCTCAGCGACGGATCATCCTTATAGTGCTGGATGCCGATATCCTTCTCGACGTACCATGGCGGCATCGCGCCCATGCGGTCGCGGATGCCCGTGCGGCGCATGATGCGCAGCGCGTGCGGCTTCACGTCGTCGTACTCGACGAGGGACATCGGCGCCACGCCGCCGGGCCGATGACAGCGTACACAGCTGCGCTGCAGGATCGGTGCGATGTCTCGCGTGAACACGACTTCACCGACTGCGGCAGCGCCTTGCTGCGCGTCGGCAGGTGAGGGAGACGTCAGAACCAGGACCACGAGGACCGGCAAAGCCAGGCCAATCACAGACCGCCATGGGGCAAATGAAGAGCGCATTCGTGCAACCTCCTTACAGACGACAGACCTCTAGGTTACAAAGGCTTACTCACCCAAGTCAAACCCTACGTTTCTCGACCCGAACCCAACAAATGACGAGTCGCTGAGTCCGCTCACGACAAAGGCGCCGCTTCCGGCTCCACCGCCGGAGGCGGGACCTCTATGCTCTCCCGACCTCGCCGGGAGAGCGGAAACACAAGCCGCCCGAAGGGGCGCCGCCCGCATGAGGCCCACCCCCTGCTTAAAGGAGGGCTTTACTCACGGGAGCCGAGCCTGTAACCACTCAGCTTGTTTGGGAGCGCGATGCGCCGCACGGCAGCAGTAGAATTCGCGCGACGATCAATGAGGTGGGATTCCTCGGGGAGCGACCCCATACGGACAGTCCCTTCACCCTTGCGGTGGGGAACCGCTGGTACGGCACTTGTTGAACCCATCGGGCGGACATTGTAGTCCTTGGCCAGCTTCATCAGATCCTCTCCATCTTTTTGTGTACGCTCGGGGGATCGCTATACGGGGCCGGCGATTCCCTGCGCACTTTGACGTAGCTCGCAGGGGCGATTACGTAGAGCGGGTGACGGCAGTACGTACGTAGGCGCGCGGCACAAGTATCTGGCGAGGGGTCGCCGCCGTCTAAGCGACAGTCCGACTGACGGTTACGACAATCTTCGTGCGATCCACACGGTCCGGAAGACCGCCGTAAGTAGGGTGCCGACGGCAACGAGGCCCAGGACCGCAATGAGTAGCGTACCGGAGTCCCAGCCGGCCCAGAGCGTCGCAACAGGGTCGAAGAGTCCGGCGAATCCGATGAGCAGCAGGCGTTCGGCTCGCTGCATGATGCCCTGTTTGCACACCACGCCTACGCTCTCCCCCCGCGCACGCGCGTAGCTGACGAGCAAGGACCCCCCTAGGGCGGTCACGACTAAGGTCAGCGCCAGGGCCGACTCCCGGAAGAGCACGGCCAATCCGACGAAGGCGCCGACTTCCGCGAAGCGATCGAGCGTGGAATCGAGGAACGCTCCACGCTGGTTCGCCAGTCCGCGCGCGCGTGCGATGCGTCCGTCGAACACATCCGCCGCCCCACCCAGCAACACGCCCCAACCGCCGAGCGTTATGTGACCCGTCGCAAAGGCGACGCCCGCCGCGATCCCGAGCGCGACCCCGAGCAAGTTGAAGAACGTGGGCGAGATCTTCAGAGCGAGGGAGAGCCTCACCAGCGGTCCAATGAACCAGTAGAACCAACTCCGTATGAAACCGCCGAGTACGAAGCTGCCGCGATCGACCACTTCGTGCGGGTCTGCAGCAGTTCGCGTGGCACTCACGGCGTACACCGGAATCGTGGCGAGCGCCAACGCGAGCACGGCGAGCAGGACCGTGAGGTCCGGGGTCATCGCGAAAGCTCTTTGGGCGGTCGCGTCAACAGCACCTTGATGGCCCGCGGCCACAAGAAGATGAGTGGAAGCCGTCTTTCCAGCGCGGTGAGCTCGATTCGTTCACCGCGATGCCGTTCCACCTTGCGCACGACGTATGGCAGCCAGTTGGCGAAGGTCGCCATGTGCTTGAACCACCTGGCGGTTGCCCGGGCCTTCGATTTCCGAAAGTGACGACGCCACTTCCTGCGCGACGCTGCCGACGCCGGACGCGCCAGCTCGTAGGTGGCCAGCGCCCGCGTGCGGTCTGCCTCGTGATGGATACTCTCGACGAGCACGCCCCGCTCCGCGCCGCGCGCCAACACGAGGCCGAAGTGCTCTCGAAAGTGCCCGGCCTGGCTCTCGAAAATCCGGTTCGCGCGCTGCCTCGACTCGGGCCGAATCTCGCCGCCATAGCACACCTCCAGCATGCGTCGGCCCAGTCGCTCCGCGTCGATGGGGCCGTCCAGGTACGGCTTCATCCATTCCAGGACCCCGTGACGGGCCGAGGCCAGTTGCTGCTCGACCCACTCGGCGTCCTCTACGGTCACGCTGTACACCGGGCCTACCTTCTGAACCAGTCGGCCAAGCAGAAAGTGGTCCGGGGGGTCCGGCCCCAACGCCCGCTCCAGATGGAAGCGGCTGACGATGATGCATTTCGCGATTCCGTTGCGCCCGTCGTCCGGGGCGAAGGCAATGGCGTTCGGCGGCAGGAATCCGGCCATGAAGGACAGCAGCCAGGTCGGCCGGTGTAGTTCGCCGGCTTCGTTGAGCGCAGCGTAGAAGGCTCTGTATTCGTCGACGATCACCACGAAATCGACGGCGCTGTGTCGGTCTGGGTTGGCGCCCAGCACGTGGGATCCGTAGAGCAGGATCGACCTGATGGAGCCGGCGCCGATTCCGACGAGCGCGCCGGCCAGTTCGCTGGCCAAGGAGATTGACGCGTCCTTCACGCGGCCGAGGCCCCCCGCATCTCAGCCAAACGATCGATCATCCGCTGCCGGATTTCGGTGGCGAACGCATTGTGGTCGCCCTTCGGATCCGGCCAGTCGAACTCTCCCACCAACTCGATGCGCCCCTCGAGTTTGGCCATGCCTGCGAAGAAGTCGGACAACTTGGGGTAACCCGAATAACCGTCAACAACAAAGGCATAGACCCGCCAGGGCCGAGCCCTCAGGATGAGCCTGAGGCCGGTTGTCATGAACGGCCCGATCTCGCCGTCCCTGGTGCGGTGCCCTTCGGGGAAGATCATGAACGGCACCTCGGACGTTCGAGCCGACTCTTGGAGTTTTCTCAACATCCTGCGAGTCTGACCCGCCGTTGCCGCGGGGTCTACCAGCGGGAATTGATATAGCTTGAGCACGTGTGAGATTAGCGGTATCCAACGCGCGTAGCGTCGGCGCGTCACGATACGGGGGTACCCGTTGTCGATGCACCTCACGATCAGTGGGATGTCGATGAGCGACTGGTGGTTCATTAAGATCAGAATCCCTGGCCCGGAGGGCACTTTCAACGGCTCGGGGAGAGAGGCTCCGCCGATCCATGACAAAGGTGCCGTTAGCACCCAGCACAGCCATTGGGCCCATGCGACGAGGATGCGGTCGCGACGGGAAGGAAAGAGCCAGCCTGAAGGAACGATCAAGAAACGCTGTATCGGATCGCAGAGCAGGATGACCGCGCAAACGGCGGTGATGGCGAGGTAGCCGCGGAGCTTCAAACGAGACGCCTCTGAGAGCGTAGGACGAATGACGACTGGCACTGACGTGCGGTGGACGGCGAAGCCTAACCGGTCTCGCCAACCAGCATCAAGACGAACATGCACATGAGCGACATGGATTACACGTACTACGGCTTCCGAAACTGCGTGGGAGCCTTCTTCGAGATGCCCACATTGGACGCGCGCAAGCTACTGCCGTCCCACCTGGAGCCTCTGGAGATGCAGCACGAACGGAGCATCCTTGCACTCACCTGCTTCGAGTTCACGGAGAGCGAGGTTGGACATTACTTCGAGGTCGTGCTCGCGGTGATCGTTCCGCCCATGGTGGAGCCCGGCAAACCGCTGCCCAAGGCTGCGTTCTTCCCGTTCTGCGTCGGCACGTCGTCCGAGGCATCGCGCCTGCACGCGATCGAGCGCTGGCATCTGCCGCACTACATGTCGGACCTCGACATCTCGATGACCGAGTCCGGCGATGCGATGGAGGTCACGGTCCGGGATGGCGACACGCCGGTACTCGACTTCACCGTCACCAAGCACGAGTACGCTCCCACCAAGAACCTCTACAACGCGTTCACAGTGGAAGCTGGGGCCGACGCCAAGTTCAAGGCGAACATCTACATGGAGGCCCCACACTCCGAGCACGAGGAGGAGAACGGTTCGCTCACGCTTTACGAGCATGCGATGACCGAAGGGCTCACGATCGAAGACGTGAACACGTATCCCTTCCGTGAGCAGTGGTACCAGGCGGGCCAGCAGACCTTCGAGCCCCTACTCGAACTCTGAGCACGGTGCCGCGCCACTTCGTCATCTTCAATCCGGCCTCGGGCCGCGGACGCGGTAAGCGGCGCATCGAGGTCTACCGCCAGTTGCTCTCCGATGAACTGGACGACGTCACCTTCGCCGAGTCGGCCGAGCCCGGGGGAGAGATCGCGCTCGCCGACAAGGCTACCGCCGAGGGCTACGACGTGGTCGTGGCCGTTGGAGGCGACGGCACCTGGAGCAATGTGGCGGACCGGCTACTCGCGAGCGGACGCGACGACATCACGCTCGGCATCCTGCCCAACGGTACCGGCAACGACTTCGGCCGCAGCTTGGGCTTTGATCCATCTGACGTGGGGGCGGCAGTCAAGGTCCTGACATCCGGCAACATCAGGATCGTGGACGTGGGGCGGGTCGAAACCGAGAGCGCCTCGGAGCACACTCCCGAGCGCTGGCAGACGCGCTATTTCCTGAACCTGATCGGGTTCGGCTTTGATATCGCGGTGATCGATGCTGCCGACGGTGCACGGTTTCTCAAGGGTGAACTGCTCTACAAGATCACCGCACTGCAGCAACTCTTTCGTTTCCCGGGCGTCGAGCTGCGACTCAGCAGCGAGGGCGGTGAAGAGCGTAGCGGGCGGTACCTTATGGTCACTGTTTCGAACGCGCCCTTCTTTGGGGGGGGCTTTCCCATCGCTCCGGATGCAACCGTCCAGGACGGGAAGTTGCACGCGTGTCAGATTAGCGACGCATCTTCACTGTCCCGTCTCAGGCTGTTCAATCTGGCTGAGCGCGGTCGGCACGTGACCTCGGATCGCGTGGAGGTGATCGCCGACAGCGGCTTCCGAATGGAGTTCCCGGCTCCGCCACGCTTCGAGGTGGACGGCGACGTGCGCCGCTCTGCCGGCCACACGGTCGAAGCACGCATTCTACCCGGTGCCCTGAAGGTGATCGCGCCGAAGTAGACGCGAAGGGTTGCTACTCCTGGGCGAACGCGGATACTTTGTGGAGTAAAGTACTTGTTCGTGCTCGGCGTCAGCCCCATGCTGCATTTATGAATCTGCCCGCCAAGAAATTCAACAATCCCGATCAGGGACCTGTGGCACTACACGATCGGGCGATGGACAATCTGCGCTACATCCGCGAAACGATGCAGCGCTCTGCGTCCTTTACCCACGTTTCGGGGATCGGCGGCGTGCTCATGGGGCTGATCGCGATCGCGGCCGCGCTTGCAGCATCCGGGGCGTCCGGACCCTCGATGTGGGTGGGCACTTGGCTGGCTGCTGCTGCTGCGGCTCTGTCGGCGCAGGCGCTCGCGATGATTCGAAAGTCGGCGGCGGCGGGTGAGGGGCTTCTCACCGGCCCGGGCCGCAAATTCGCCTGGAACCTCATCCCGCCTCTGGTGGTCGGCGCGGTGCTCACCATGGTGTTCGTGCGGGCCGAATTGATCGACCAGCTGCCGGGCGCCTGGCTACTGCTCTACGGCACCGGCATAGTCACCGGCGGCTCCTACTCCGTTCGTCCCGTCCCACTCATGGGTGCCGCGTTCATGGGCCTGGGAACCATCGCCTTCTTCGCTCCGGCGACGTGGGGCGACGCATTCATGGCCGCCGGCTTCGGAGGCCTACACATCTTATTCGGTATCGTGATCTGGAGGAGACATGGCGGCTAGACAGGGCGCTTTGCCCAAAGCCCGAGGAGACGCTCGGCCGACTGCCTTGGCAGGAGTCCGTGGCCAGCACTCACAGGCCGCCGATCCCTTGGAGCTCGATCGGCTGATTCACGAGCGAGTCCGGCTCGGAATCGTGAGCGCGCTCGCCGTAAACGGCTCGCTCACGTTCACCGATCTCAAGGAGCTGCTCGGCGCCACCGACGGCAACCTGAGCGCGCACGCGCGTCGGCTCGAGGACGCCGGGTACGTGAGATGTCAAAAGTCGTTCGAGAGCAGAATGCCAAAGACCGAGTACGAGCTGACGAAGTTGGGTCGCCGCGAGCTTCAGCTCTACCTCGATCACATGGAAGCCATCATCAGTGCGACACGCGATGCCTGACCGCCTCGCCGAAGCCGCCCCGCTTTTTTTTCGGAGGCAGGCTCTATGACACAGAGTGCTCTTCGTGCGGACGAGCAGGATGGTCTGCACGTAGCGATCATCATGGACGGGAACGGGCGCTGGGCCCGAGAGCGTGGGCGCCGGCGCGAGTCGGGTCATCGCGAGGGCGCGAAAGCAGTCCGCCGGGTGGTCGAAGCATCGCCCGACCTCGGCATCGACGTGCTGACCCTGTATGCGTTTTCATCCGACAACTGGCAGCGGCCCCAGCGCGAAGTCCAACTACTCATGAAGTTGTTCCGCCGATACTTGAAGAGTGAGATCGCCGAGCTCAAGGCAGAGGGCGTGCGCCTACAGGTCATCGGCCGACGCGACCGCCTCGCGCCGGACCTCGTACGCCTCATTGAGGAGTCGGAAGAAGCGACGCAGATATGCCGCCGACTCTCGCTGCGACTGGCTGTGGACTACTCGAGCCGCGACCTGCTCGTCTCGGCCGTCCGCGCCGCGGCCGCCCGCACGGACCTCGATCGGGCTTCGCTCTCCCTATTGCTCGGGCAGGCGATGCACACCGAGGAGCCCGCGCCTGACGTGGACCTGCTCATCAGAACGGGCGGGGAGAAGCGCCTGAGCGATTTCCTGCTATGGGAGTGTGCCTACGCAGAGCTCGTATTCACCGACCGCATGTGGCCCGACTTCCAGGGCGACGCGCTCGCGCAGGCCATTTCCGAGTACTCTTCCCGCAACCGCCGCTTCGGACGGGTTGCCGAAGCCAGCTGAGCGGTCCGGGCGGGTCCAGGTCGACCACAGCTCCCGTAACACTAAGTCCGACCACCAGTTGCGGACACTTCCAGTTCTAAGAGGCGCTGTTTTCGCCACACGCCTTCGCCGTATCCCACCAGCTTACCGTCGGCTCCGACCACTCGGTGACACGGGACGATGATCGCCAGGGCGTTCATACCGTTCGCGCTGCCGACCGCGCACACGGCGGAGGGGCGGCCGATGGTCTGGGCCAACTCGGCGTAACTACGAGTCTTCCCGTACGGAATGGTCGCCAATGCCCGCAAGACGGTTTTCTGAAACTGGGTACCTGGCGCGCTCGTGGGAACGGTGAAGACTTCGAGCGTTCCGGCGAAATAGGACTCGACCTCGCGCGCCGTTTGCTCGACGATGGGGTTCCGGTCCGGCACGAACACGGCGCCAAGACCTTTGCGGATCCTTGCGATCTGCGTAGGTAGAGCTCGGCGGTCGACGAACTTGAGTAGGCAGAGAGCATCGTCCGTCGCTCCTGCCAGCATGGGTCCAAGCGGAGTGGTGATGCGCTGCACACGAACGACGCTCGCGCCCTCCAAATCGGCTGGAGTCGAGCCGAAGCACCTCTCGAACATCTTCCAGAAGCTCGGCGTTTCTTCCCGCGGAGAACTGGCCGACGTGATCCGCGAAAAGGGCTTGCTCGAGAAGTAGCGCTCTATTCGCGAACGAGCTTCCCGTCCGAGAGGTGCCACCGCTGTTCGGCGAGCACTTCAGCGTCTGCCTCGTCGTGACTGACGAGCACGAGCGGCACACCCCGCTCGGCGCACCATTCGCCCACAACACGAGCGAGCTCAGCGCGGAGGGGGCGGTCGAGTGCCGAGAACGGCTCGTCCAACAACAGGAGCTTCGGTTCGGCCAGCAGCGCCCGTCCAAGCGCCACGCGTTGCCGTTCCCCGCCCGAAAGTCGGCGGGGTCGCCGCTCGAGCAACTCCGTGATCTGCAAGAGGCGAGCAGTCTCCTCCACGGCAGCAGCGGAAGGCCCCGCGTAGCCGAGATTGTCCCGCACCGTCAGGTGGGGGAAGAGTAGGATCTCCTGTGGGACCCACCCGACTCTCCGCAGCCACGGCGGCACGATGGGCCCGTCGTCGCCTTGCCATCGTTGGCCGCAGAACGTGACGAGACCTCGCGCGCGTCGCTCCACGCCAGCGAGCACCCGCAGAATCGTGCTTTTGCCGGCTCCGGAGGGACCCACGATCGCGATCGCCCGGCTCTCGGTGTCGAGCTTCACTCGCATCGTCTTGGACGCTAACGGAATCTCGAAATCCAGCCCCAGTCGGTAGGAAGAGTCAGTGGCCATGTCGGTCTTCCAAGCGGAGCTTCTGACGGCGGGAGAGCGCTTCGAATCCGAGCAGAGCCAGCAAGGAAATCCCAACGCTGGCGCCGACCAGCACCCAGATCGTGCTCCTGCCAGACGGCGATTCGAGCAACGTGTAGACCGCGAGCGCAATCGTCCGGGTCGATCCCTCGACATTGCCGGCCAGGACCACCGTTGCACCGAACTCGCCGAGCGCGCGGGCGAACGCCAGCATGGCACCGGCCGCGATGCCCGGCAGCGCGAGCGGCAATGAGACGCGGAAGAAGGTCCGGCGTGGGGGCGCACCCAAAGTCCACGACAGCTCCTCGTACATCGGATCCACGGCCTCGAAGGCGCCGCGAATGGTAATCACGTAAAGCGGCAAGCCCACGACGAACGCGGCGATGGCGGCGCCCAAGATGGTGAACGGAACCGGCAGACCCAGGGACGCGAGCCGGCTTCCCAGAGGCGTTCCGCCGCCGAGCACGGAAAGCAGAAGAAAGCCGGTCACGACCGGTGGCATGACCAGAGGTGCCATGACCAGCGTCGAGAGCAGGGCCTTGCCGCGAAACTCCCGGCGCGCCAGCAGCCACCCGAGGCCGACCGCTGGAACCAAGCCGGCGATGGTTGCCAACAAGGCGACCATGAGCGAGAGCCGTATCGCTGAAGCGACTGCCGGCGCCTGGACCACGGCGACGCTTGGCAGAGCCTGCACAGCCGAGGGCTCCACCAGGGCGAATCCGGAAGCTGCGACAATGTCGCGGCCCTGCTCGCTGACCACGAAGCGCAGGAACGAGTCCGTCGATTCCGGCGCCCGCGAAGCGCTCAACGGCGCGGACCAATACAAGACCGGCGGGTGATTCGTCGCCTCGAACGCGAAGGCGACACGCACTCCCGGCTCGGCTGCCGCGTCCGTCCGGTACACGATCCCGACGGGCACCTCTCCCCGGGCTACCCACTCCAGAGCACCGCGCACCGAGCCGCCACGCACGACGCGGTCCGCTACCTCGGCCCAGACCCCTGTCGCCTCGAGCGCTGCCCGAGCGTAGCGACCCGCGGGCACGTTTTCGCCCGCAAGAGCGATGCGTGGGAAGCGCGTGAGTTCAGCGGGCGTGGCGAGCGGACTCGCGTCAGCCGGAACGACGACGACGAGTTCGTTGGCCGCCATCGCTACCGCTATGCCCTCGCGCACAACAGCACGTTGCTCGAGCCAGTCCATCCACTCGCGGTCGGCCGCGAAGAACGCATCCGCAGAAGGGCTCTGCAACGCCTGCACCGCCAGCCGAGAGGTGGCATCGAAAGAGAAACGGACTTCGGCGCCGCCCCTGCGACGCCAAGCGTCGGCAAGCCTTGGCAGCACCTCGGCGAGCGAAGAGGCTGCCAGAACCAACAGGGAAGAATCGGGGGCAGCCTTGGTCGACGATACCGTAGGCTCGAAGCCGATCCGCACTGGCTCGCCCGCCGCGGCATCCGCCCTCAGCAGCAGCACAAGACCGCACGCCAAGACCCACCCCGTCATACAGACGTGCGGGGCGTGAAGCGCGCGAACGCAACGGCGCGGACGGGAAATTCGGCTAACGGCAGACACGGGCCGGCCACGGTACCCAAGAGCACCTCATCGCGGCAAGGTCCACACTTGCTGGGCCCCTTCCTTCTTGCGTCCTTTCCGCCATGACGCCGACCAGCGAAGGCGCAGCAGTCGCCGAAACCGCGATCGATGTGCGCAGCCCCGAACTCGACTCCTTCGGGCACGTGAACCACGCGGTCTTCCTCACGTATCTGGAGCACGCACGCTTCAAAGCGATGCAACAGGCCGGGTTCTCATGGCAGGTCCTCGACGAACGTGGGTGGACGATCTTCGTAGTCCGCTGCGAGATCGACTACCTGTCCGAAGCAAGGCGGGGAGACGGGCTGATCGTGCGCACTTGGATGGATTCGTTCCGGCGGACCAGCATGAAGTTCGCCCAAGAGATCGTGCGAGCGGACGACCCGGGTGTGGTGGTCACGCGGTCGCTGGTGACGGCGGCCTGGATGGGATCCAACCGACGCCCGATGCGGGTGCCCGAGGGAGTGCGTGCTGGTCTGCTCGCGATGGCTCCGTCCACTCCGTGATGATTGTCGGGAACGACGTCGTGGACCTCACCGATGCGAGGGTGCCCGGGAAAGCATCGGACGAACGTTTCCTGGAACGGATCTTCACTGAAGAGGAGCGCGTCGCGATCGGCGCCGCGCACGACCCGGACCTCGAGCTCTGGCAGTCGTGGGCTGCGAAGGAAACGGCGTACAAGGCAGTGTCGAAGCTGCGGGGAAGTCCCCCGACTTTCACCCATCACACGTTCGTGGTGTCGTGGTCTCAACCCAATGAGCGTAATGATGCGACGAAGCTGCGCGCCGGGTCCGTGCAGTTTGAATCGACGATCATCGGGGTCGAGGCGACCTGGGACCGGCAAACGGTTTATGTGGTCGGCTGGGTCGGCGATATCACGCCAGAAGCGAGGGACGACCGCCTCAAAAGCCGACTGGCGCGACTCGATGAACCAGGTGCCACTTGGTCTGCGCCGCGCACCGAGTTAGAGGCCAGGCTGACCCGGCGAGAGTTGGAAGCCGTGCATTCGGGGGCTTCGCTGGCTGTCCGCATCGGCGCGCGCGCGGCGATCGCCGAAGCTCTCGCGATCGACGGGCATCGCGTAGAGATCGTGTGTGCGCCGGGCAAGCCAGGTCGCAGGCCGCCAGCCGTATGGCTCGATGGGGAGCCCGCGCCAGTCGACGTCTCGCTCTCCCACGACGGCGATTGGATCGCCTGGGCGTTTGCGCTACAGCGGGCCCACACCTGATTGCGCCAGCGGGCCGCTAACGCTCGTTAGGGCGGTAGTTGAAGAAGAAGGAGAACCCGAAGCGCTGGTAGTAGGCATCCCCAATGTCGGTCTCCGCGCGGGTCCACCCGAGTCGGACGACGCCGTCCAGATTGCTGCGAATCGATCGCGCCACCGGGGAGCAGCAATCTCCGGGTACCTGCTCGACCACGTGGGTCAAGGTGCCGTCGACGAGCTGGAGGATCTGACGGATCTCGACGCTGTCACCCGCTTCCTCGCGACGACCCACGGCACCGACGATGACCATCTCGGTGTCGAAGTCGACCTCGGACGGTTGCGCACTGCCGGAATGCTCGAGCCAAAAGGCGCTCCAGGCCGTGTCAGTGAGGACCGCGAACAGAGCGGCTGGTGTGGCCATCGTTTCTCCGCCTCGGGCCGGGGTGCCGAACGGAACGCTGCCGTCGTATGCGGACACGCTGTCCCGGCCCCAGGTCGCGTTGCGCACCGTTAGCGCCGCCTGCACGAAGCGCGCCGCCTCAGGCTCCGGGCCCGCGCCCAACGTCCGCAATTCGGACATAGAGTCGCGCGCGCATTGCTGCCACGTCTTCGTGGAGTTCCTTGGCAGGTCCATGATCGAGAAGGTGATGCGAGTGTCGCCCGGTGGGCACTCGTCCGTGATTCCGACTTCAAGCGCGGGTTCGAGTTGCAGAACCGAACGGCTACTCAGTTCGGTGATAACCCCCACGTACTCCGAGACGAAGGGCACGACCTGGCTCCGTACCAGGGTCTCGTCGCCAACGAGCCTCCCGGTAGGAGATTCGTTTGTACAGGCTCCACGCTCCGGAGGACTGCCACTCGAGGCGTTACAGGAGCGGCCCGGCCGCGATGGGCGTCACCGGATCGAGATGGAGCGGAGTCTCGAGCTCGATCGTGATGGCGCCCGAGAGACCAAACCTCAGCGACTCGGGTCCGATCCCATTGCCGTCACCACACGCCCGCCAAAACACCGCTATCATGAGTGTGCATGCACTGCCGACGGCGCATCGCGCTACGCGATTCGCCGCGGTTCGGACCCCAAACAGAGTCGGAGCAGAGTGGCGCCGATGAATCATCGTGATCGCTTGAAGCAGCTTCTCGTGGAAAGGTCAGTGAGACTCGGAGATTTTACACTCGCTAGCGGAGCACGTTCGAACTACTACATCGATGCGCGCCCCACGACGATGAGTGCCGAAGGTCAGGTCCTCGTCGGTCACGTGGCGCTAGCGCTGGTTCTTGACAGTGGCCTCGAGCCGACGCACGTCGGCGGACTCACCATGGGCGCCGATCCTGTAGCCTACGCGATCGCCCACAGAAGCGCGCTCGACGGCCGTCCGATCGACGGCTTTTCCGTCCGGAAGAAAGCGAAGGAGCACGGCACGGGCCAGCGGGTTGAGGGCGGATTGACCCCCGAATCGCGCTGCCTGATGGTCGAGGACTCAATGACGACAGGGAAAAGTACGCTTCGGGCGGTGCGCGCCGTCCAAGAACATGGAGCCGCGGTTGTGGGGGTCATGACCTTGGTAGATCGCTCGGACGACGCGACCGGCCTGTTCGCTGCAGAAGGACTTCCTCTACTGTCGGTCTTCACCGGCGACGAAATCCTGGAGGCCGCGCGAGCGCTCGGCTGAGGGTGCTTCGGTGATTGGCTGCTGCGACGCGCCTTGCTCAGTCCAATAGACGCAGAGGCATGACCAAACAGAGGTAGTCGATGTCGTTGTCGCCCGATGGCTCGATGGTCGCTGCGCGTTCGGGCGCCTTGAACGCCACGTCGACTTCGTCCGTCGGCATATAGCGGAGAACCTCAAGTAGGTAATTCGCGTTGAAGCCGATCTCCAATTCCTCGCCGTCGTAGCCGATCTCTAATTCGTCGTGCCCCTCACCGAGATCGGGCGTGAGCACGTTCAGGTGCACTCGGCCGGGTTCGAATTTCAAGCGGATCCGGTGCGTCTGGTCGGACGCTACCACCGCCATGCGGCGAACCGCTGACTCCAACGCCTTCTTGTCGATGGTCGCGACCTTGTCGTTGTCCCGTGGGATCACTTGGTCGTAGTTCGGATACGTGCCTTCGATGAGCCGAGTGTATACCTCGGTGGAATCGGCTCGGAATCCGAGGTGATTCCCGCTACGTGCAACCTCGATGGTATCGTCGTCTTTGAAGAGGCGTTGAACATGTTGAAGCGCGCCCGGCGGCACGATGAAATCCGCTGACGGGGCGCCACCAGATTCCGCTGGCACGCCCATGCGCGCGAGGCGATGACCGTTGGTCGCCACCATACGCATGGATCCTTCACGCAACTCCCACAGCACACCGTTTAGGATAGGGCGGCTCTCCTCTGTGGACACTGCAAACGTGGTGTGGTGGATGAGTCCGTTCACGTCCTTGCCTGTGACGGTCCACCCTTCGCTGAAGTCGACCTCCGCAAGGCTTGGAAACTCATCGGCCGGCAATCCGTTCAACTTGAAGTTGCTCCTTCCGCACTTCAGTTCGATCTGCTCACCGTGTGTCGCGACCTCGACCGGTTGTTCCGGGAGCTCCCGTGTGATCTCCTGAAGCTTCTTCCCGGGCGCGGTCAGGCGACCTAGTTCTTTGACGTCCGCCGGCACCTTCACACGCACCGCAACATCCAAGTCTGTCCCGCTCATCCACACGGCGTCCTCTTTTGCTTCGAAGAGGATGTTTGAAAGAACGGGGAGCGTCGTCTTGGACGGGATGCTTGCCGAGACGGCTGCCAGGCCGTTGTGAAGGTTCTGCCGGGTGATCGTGAAATTCATCGAGCTGTAGCTCCTCGTATGCCCAGGATCATGCCGTTTTCCACGCAGCTAGATACTATCTCTCTTCTTATCATAAAAACATAGTAGTAGTAGGACCTGTGGATGTGTGGATTGGGACTGTGTGCACAGCCCGTTTATCGTTTGCTGGCAACGACTTCAAAGCCGCGCGTGCGGTGTCGAATCTCTGTTGATTTCTGCACGGTTTGCCACGAGCCGCGCCGTGGCTCCGGAAGCGATGTGGGAAACACCCGTGGTTTTCGCCGTTGTATCCACACGGCTCTGCGCGGATGTTTCCAACAGCCTTCTACTCCGTGTGCTCGCATTCCGCGCGCGCGGCGTCGACCTGCTCCCGAAAGACGGGGTCTCGCTCCATCTGGTCTTCGACTTTCCGGATCGAGTGAATCACGGTCGAATGATCGCGGCCTCCGAAGAGCTCTCCGATCCGCACGAGTGACGTGTCGAGAGTCTCTTTGATTAGATACATCGCGACCTGTCGCGGCACGGTCAGGTCCTTGGTGCGGCGCTTGGAGGCGAGCGCCTCCGCGCGGACCCGCCAGCGTCGAGCGACTGTCTCGCGAATGCGCTCTGGTGACAGAACGGGTCCCTCGTCGCGGTGGCGACCCAGGACGCCATGAAGCGCCGTGCGTGCCAACCCCGGCGTGATCTCCTGATGGGTGAGCGAGGAGAACGCAAGCAACTTGATCACGGCACCTTCCAGTTCACGCACCGAGGACGTACAAGAGTGGGCGATCAAGTCGATGACCTCGTCGCCGATGGACAGCCCGTCGTCGGCCGCTTTCTTGCGAAGGATGGCCATGCGCGTCTCGTAGTCGGGCGGCCTCACATCGACCACTAGTCCCCACTCGAAGCGGGAGACCAGACGATTCTCGAGACCCGAAAGGTCCTTCGGGGGCCGATCACTCGTCACGATGATCTGGCGCTGAGCGTCGTAGAGCGCGTTGAACGTGTGGAAGAACTCCTCCTGGGTACGTTCTTTTCCCGCCAGGAATTGCACATCGTCGACCAAGAGCAAATCCATCTCCCGGTACCGTCTACGGAAGTCGGCCATCGCCCCCTTCTGGATCGAAGTGACCAACTCATTTGTGAACTGCTCCGACGACAAATAGCAGATCCTGCGCGTGGGGTCGTTTGCCAAGACTTCGTGCCCGATTGCGTGCATCAGATGTGTCTTGCCCAGGCCTACGCCGCCATAGAGGAAAAGCGGGTTGTACATCTTGGCGGGCTTGTCGGCGACCGCCCGTGACGCAGCGGCGGCCAGTTGGTTGTTCACCCCGACGACGAAGCGCTCGAACGTGTAACGCTCGTTCAGCAGCGGCCGGGGCGCGGCCGGGGCGGCGGAAGCAACGGGAGAGATCCCGGCCGCCGTCGGCGAAGGCGGGCGCAACTCGATAGAAGGCACCGGAATCGCGGACAACTCCGCGTTGCATGAGGCCGTAATCTTCAGGGGACGCCCAAGAATGCGCTCCGCCGCTCCGGCGAGCACCGGCCCGAACTTGTCCTCGAGCCACTCGACGTGAAAGCGCGAGGGTACCTCTACCTGGAGTTCGTCGGATGTAAGCGCGACGGCTTTGGCGCCAGCGACCCATGTGAGATAGCCGTGCTCCGGAATGGATGCGCGAGCGCTCTCTTGGATCCGCGCCCAGAGCTCAGCCGCAGTCAGCTCCATTGCATCTCTTGTATGCTGTGTCCCGCATCGGTAGCGGTGGCCGAATGTGCTGAGGGGCGGGTGACAGCTACGGGCATGTGTGGAGCTTGCAGGCGCTGAAAAGTGGTGCTTCTGAGCGGGTTCCCCGTGGCAGGGGCGCCGAAGCTACCGAGCATGTGTTGGAAAGTCAAACCGGCAATCAGGACGGGCGTTTTGGGCAGTTTCACCCCCTGCTGTGGGGGGGCCGTTGACGTGTTCAGACACGCTCGACTATCTTTCCAAGCTTCTTTCCAAACGAACGAAAACGATGGGCTGGATTAACCACAATGATGCCGACTTACAGACCCCGGAACCGCAAGCGGGTGAACAAGCATGGGTTCCGGGAGCGCATGAAGACGAAGGGCGGTCGCAAGGTATTGAACCGTCGTCGGAGGCGGGGTCGGACCCGTCTGGTGGTCACGATCGGCCGGAAGTAGCCGCGGTTTCGCCGGAGCGCAAAGAGCGCCTGCCGCGGAGCGCGCGCATCCGACACAGCACAGAAATCCGGGCGCTTTTGGAGCGGGGGAAGCGGAAGAGGACGACGAACCTAGACGTCTTCTTCACGCCTTCCCCCGCTTCGCGTTCGCGCCTCGGGCTGATCGTGCCAAAGCACGGACGGGAGATCGTGGAGCGAAACAGATTGAAGAGAAGGCTACGTGAGATCGGTAGAAGAGAAGTCCTCCCCAGCTTGGATGCGAGTGGAAACGGTGGGGACCTGTTGATTCGAGCGCGCCGCGCGGCGTACGAGGCGGGGTTCGGGCAACTGCGGTTGGATGTCCACGAGGCGGTGGAGGCGCTGTGCTCAGACGAATCCTAATCGGTGTGATCCGCGTCTATCAAATGGCGATCTCACCGTGGACCCCGGCGGCGTGCCGTTTCACGCCGACGTGCTCCACGTACGCGATGGACGCGATCGACACACACGGTGTGGCCCGCGGTGGCCTGCTGGCCGTGAAGCGTGTGGGCCGCTGTCATCCGTGGGGTGGCTTCGGGATGGATCCTGTACCTCCTCGTATCGATAGACGAGCTCGATGAAGACCGAAGTCCGTTTCTTGCTGGCCATATTCTTGATGTTGGGTGTGCTCGTCGGCACCAACCTTCTGTTCCCCCCGATTCCGCCCGAAGAGCTGCCCCTCGACAGTCTGGGCGCCGGGCCCGCGGTCGGCGGACCGTCGAGCGCCGATCCGACGGGCACGGGGGACGGCGCTGCCGGGGCGCCCGTGCCCGAGATCCCGACTTCGAGCGCGCCAAGGCTTCCCAGCGTGGGCGCCGCCGCGCCCGTCGAGCTCCCGACCGACCCGGCCGCGTTGCGCGAGTATAGGATCACGGTCGAGGGGCCCCTCTATCGTTACGAGTTTTCGAACTACGGCGCGCGCCTGATGTCTGCCCAGATGTCGGAGTTCGAGGCACTCAATCGAGAGGGCCTCGTTGACCTCGTGAAGAAGGGGTCAGGCGGGTATATGGGCCAAAAGCTGCTCGTGGGCTCAGACACGGTGGACTTGAGCGGGGTGCCGTTCACGGTGGAGCCGTCGAACGGCCTGACAATGAGCAGCCGTTCGGGCGCTCGTACGCTGCGATTTGTCTACGAGCATCCGACCAGCCCCTTTACATTCGTGCTCGAGTACGAGTTCAATCCGGACGAATACACGGTTGGCGTAAGGGGGACTGTGGAGTCTGGGCTCGAGCGCCCACTCTTGCTGACCGACCTGGGTGAGGGGCTCGCTTACTCAGAGGCCGACTCGGTGGGCGAGTCCCGCACTATGGCTTATGTGACCAACAATGTGCAGGAGGGCATCCAGTCGATGCTCCTGGGTAAGGCCGAGCCGACCATTGTGGAGGGGCCGCTGCTGTGGGCGGCATTCAAGAGCAAGTTCTTCGTCATGGCGTTGCTCGCGGGCGAGAGCGACGAGGCGGCGACGGAAGCGGGCTACTTGGGTGGGGTGATCGTGCAGCCGACCGAGACGGAGGGAGTCGTGCGTGTCGCCTCGGCCCAACCGCTTTCGAACGACAGAAGCTTCGCTTATCGGCTCTTCTTGGGCCCGCAGGAGTATGCGCTGCTCAGTTCCCTGGGGCAGGGCATGGAGGAGGTGAACCCGTACGGGTGGAAGTTCTTCCAGCCGATCGTGCGTCCGATCGTGTCCGTGATCATGACCATTTTTGTGTACTTGCACACGAAGCTGTCCGTCGGTTACGGCTGGGTGCTGGTCATCTTCGGCGTCATGATGCGCGTCGTGCTCTTTCCCTTGAACCACAAGGCGATGAAGGCGCAGCTGCGCAACATGGCTGTGCAGCCGCTGCTCAAGGAGATCCAGACGAAGTACAAGGACCAGCCGGAGAAGCTGCAGAAGGAAATGATGCGGCTCTACAAGGAGCACGGCTTCAATCCGTTGGCGGGCTGCCTGCCGATGCTGCTTCCCTGGCCCGTGCTCATTGCGCTGTTCTTTGTCTTCCAGAACACGATCGAGCTGAGGGGCGAGCAGTTCCTCTGGCTGCCCGACCTGTCCGCGCCGGACCCGATCTATCTGCTGCCGGTGTTCTTGGGGCTGTCGATGTTCCTAATGCAGTACGTGAGCTACAAGTCGCTGGACACGCCCAACCCACAGATGAAGATGATGATGTACCTCATGCCGATCATGATGGTGTTCATCTTCTTCAGACTCGCGAGCGGCCTGAACCTCTACTATTCGGTCGCGAACATCGCGACGATTCCGCAGCAGGTTTGGATCGCTCGCGAGCGGCTGAAGATGAAGGGAAAGCCTCCTCCGAAGATGAAGAGCGAGTAAGCTCTCTCTAGGAGTCTGTGGTAGAAGTACAGTGGGCCGCGCGCAGGGGTCTCGCGAGTTCAAGAGTAGGCACGACGACGAGTCGTAGTTGTTCTACGGCGAGGAGGAGAAACGACCTGTTGAGCCGCGACCCCCCTGCGCCCTGCGCCATGTGTGGCAATACATTACTGGTGTGTGGGTTGCGGTGGCACGGCCCCATCTCCGTCGTTGGGGCTGCTAGCCGTAGCGACGGCTATGGCGTCGTCGCCCCGCCTATAGGATCTAGGGCCGTGGCACCGCAACGCGGCCCACTGTACTTCTACTACGGGCTCCCAGGCTCAGAAATCGGATGACTTTGGACGTCGACACAATCGCTGCCGTGTCGACCGCGCCCGGCCTCGGTGCGATCGCGGTAGTCCGCGTATCGGGACCTGAAGCCACTTCCGTCGCGTTGCGACTGCTGCCGGGGCTCGAGAGGATGCCCGATCCGCGCTACGCGACGCTTGCGGAGATCCGGGACCCCGACGATGGCTCGGTGATAGACCGGGCGATTGTGACCTACTTCGCTGCTCCTGAGAGCTACACGGGTGAGGACGTCGTGGAGTTCTCGTGTCATGGCGGGTGGCTGGTTCCACCGCTGGCGCTGGATGCGTGCCTACGCGCGGGCGCTCGTGAGGCGGAGCCCGGGGAGTTCACTAGACGGGCGTACCTCAGAGGGAAGCTGGACCTGGTGCAAGCCGAGGCGGTCTCGGATCTGATCGAAGCGCGCAGTCGCGCGCTCCACCTTGCTGCGCTCGGGCAGTTGGAGCAGGGACTCTCGGGGCGCATCTCGGGGTTGCGGGAGGGCCTCGTTCGTCTCGAAGCGTTGCTGGCGCACCACATCGACTTTCCGGAAGAAGACGACGCGCCGGTACCGTTGGACGAGATCGTCTCGGAAGCTACGGACCTAGCTCAACGTATCGATCGCTTGCTCGCGACAGCGCCTGAGGGGGAGCTGTTGCGCGAAGGAGCGTTGGCCGTGCTGGCTGGCCGGCCGAACGCGGGCAAGTCGTCGCTGTACAATGCGTTGCTCGGACAGGAACGGGCAATCGTGACTGAAGAGCCTGGCACAACCCGGGATGCGTTGGAGGCGTTCGTGCAAGTCGGAGGCTTTCCGTTCCGTTTGGTAGACACTGCTGGTTTGCGCGAGACCGATCGTCAGGTCGAGCGGCTCGGAATCGATGTCGCGAAACGTTACCTCAGGGACGCCGATGTCGTCTTGCTGTGCGTGCCAGCAGACGAAGAGATCTCTGACTCGGATCGACGCTTTCTCGAGCAGCTCGAGGCACCGGTTCTTATGCTGCGAACAAAATCAGATCTGCAAAATGACTCCCCTGAGCGACGGTCGCCCGCGCACGTCGCAGCGGTGATCGACGTCTCTGTTCAGTCCGGAGACGGGCTCGACGAACTTCGCGGTGCTCTTCCCGAACTAGCGTACTCGGCCTTGCTGCACGTCGGGGCGGAGGTTCCCGTCATCACGAGGCGGCGCCACGCGCTGGCGCTCGCGACCGCGCGCGCCGAGGTCGAACTCTTTCGGGACGCACTCGAGGCGGGGCTCCCCCCGGAGGTAGCGTCGACCCATCTTCGTCCCGCGGAGACTGCTCTCGAGGAAGTGCTCGGCGTGATCTCTGTGGAGGACGTGCTCGACGTGGTATTCCGAGAGTTTTGTGTAGGGAAATGAGTGAGTCACCCACTGATGGCCTTTTTGCGCTGCGCGGATACCGAGTCCACGGACGCGTGCAGGGCGTGGGGTTTCGATGGTGGACACGAGCGGTCGCAGGCCGTTTGCGCCTTGGCGGGCACGTGCGGAATCTGACGAACGGGTGCGTAGAGATTCAGGCCGCCGGGCGCACCGAGGTGCTCGCGGAGTTTGAGCGCCTGATCGCCGAGGGCCCTCAATTTGCGCGGGTAACGTCAGTCGAGCACATCGAACCAGAAGGGCAGATATCTCGAGTGGGCTTTGAGATTCTACACCAATGACGACAGCTGCGTATAAGATGCGTGAGATCGAATGCATACATCGTACGATGTAATTGTGGTGGGTGGTGGGCACGCCGGCACCGAGGCGGCGGCCGCCGCCGCACGCGCAGGCGTGCGCACGCTGCTGATCACCCCGGATCTGGCGCGAATCGGGCAGATGAGCTGTAATCCCGCGATCGGTGGTGTGGCCAAGGGGGTGGTAGCGAAGGAGGTCGATGCGCTCGGGGGCGTCATGGGCCGAGCCACCGACGCGTCCCGGATTCAGTTTCGCATGCTGAACCGTTCCAAGGGGAGGGCGGTGTGGGGTCCGAGGGCGCAATGCGACCGGACGCTTTATCCGATCGGCGTACGTCGGGTGCTCGACGGGTTGGAGTTCCTGGATCTCTATCAGGATCTGGTGAGCGGCCTTCTCATGGAGGGTCACGAGGTCCGGGGCCTGCGCACGCGGGGAGGCATCACCTTCGAGGCGCCTTGTGTGGTTGTGACGACCGGAACGTTCCTGCGAGGGAAAATCCATGTCGGTGCTGAGGCCGGTGTGGGTGCCGGGCGTGCGGGGGAGGCGCCGTCAATCGCGTTGGCCGAGGGGCTCGAAGCTCTGGGGTTGGAGGTCGCCCGCTTCAAGACGGGGACGCCGCCACGAATCGACGGGCGCACCATCGACTTCCAACGCACCGAGAGGCAGGACGGAGATGCCGAATCCTATCGGTTCTCCGCCTACACTACGGAGGACATTCCCGAGCAACGACCGTGTTGGATCACATGGGCGTCAGAGGGGCTCAAGAAGGTCGTCTCGGACAATCTGCAGAAGAGTGCGCTATACGGGGGCGAAATCGCCGGCCGCGGGCCTCGCTACTGTCCCTCGATCGAAGACAAGATCGTGCGCTTCCCTAACGCCCCTAGGCATCAGGTCTTCCTGGAACCGGAGGGTCTGCATACCACCGAGTTTTACGTGAACGGTTTGTCGACCTCATTGCCGGTGGAGGTGCAACTCGAGTTCATGCGTACCATTCCCGGGCTCGAAGATGTGGTGATGACGAAGGCGGGCTACGCGATCGAGTACGACTATTTCCCTCCGCACCAGCTTCGGCACACGCTGGCGCTGAAGGCAGTTCCGGGTTTGTACTTCGCCGGCCAAATCAATGGCACGACCGGCTACGAAGAGGCCGCGGGGCAGGGAATCGTCGCGGGCATCAACGCGGCACTGCGTGTGAGGGAGGAGCCGCCCTTCGTTCTGGAGCGAGACCAGGCGTACATCGGGGTCTTGATCGACGACCTAGTGACGCGTGGTGTGGACGAACCCTATCGGCTGTTCACCTCACGAGCCGAGTTTCGCCTTTTGCTTCGGCAGGACAACGCACCGCGCCGACTCGGCCCCCTCGCTCGTGAGCGTGGGCTATTGAGTGCAACCCAGGAGAAGTCCCTCGAAGCGCGCCTGCGGGAGGAGGATCGAGTACTGACCTGGTTCCGGCAGACGGTTATCCCGCCCGAGGTCGCCGGCCCCATCTTGGAGTCGGCTGACTCCAGTCCCGTTTCTGAGCCGACCCGCGCCGTCGAGTTGCTAAAACGACCACGAGTCTCCGCCGCCAGCCTACTCAATGGTGCCGGGGAGTCTGTGGATCAACTCCCTGGTTCGGTACTCGATGCGGTCGAAGTCGAGCTCAAGTATGAAGGATACGTGGCGAGAGAGAGGGAGCGCGCCGAAAAACTACGAAGACAAGCGGATTTCCGGTTGGGCGACGACCTCCCGTACATGGATTTCAAGACTCTTTCCTATGAGTCCAGGGAGAAACTCACAAGGATTCGACCAGAAACGCTCGCTCAGGCAGGTAGGATCTCTGGGGTGTCGCCGGCAGATCTCCAAAATCTGCTGCTCGAGGTGCGAAAGTTTGGTGGGCTGACGGACGCCTCCCGCGACTCGAGCAAAAGTCTCAGCACAATGGGTCGTATCGCACGCTGACGTGAACCCGCTATATAGTGGTCATGACAGCGAGTTCTCTTCGAGCATGGCTCTGTTCCACGTGAAACAAATGGTCGCGCGGCGGTGGGAATGGGCTGTTCCACGTGGAACAAGCTGAGAACGACCCTAGCGCCGCCGCAGATCGAAGTGGGCGGTCGCCGGCTCCGACGTGCCGTCGAGATTGAAGTCGAACTCGGTGTCACCGTCCAGAATCAGGCGATCAGGGCCGTCGAACATGAAGGTCGAGATATCTCGCGAGGGAGTGGGAACTCGCGGTCGAGGATCACCGCCGAAGGACCCGACAAGGAAATCTGACCGATCTCCGTCTGCCCCTGACCAGCAAATACCAGGATGGCGGTATAGTGGCCGCTACGTTGGATGTTCAGGTCGAACGACGAGCCGAGTTCGATCAGATCGACGGAGAGATCGGGAGCCACGGGGCTTGCTACCACCAGGGAGGCGGCGCGCCAGTCACCGACGAACGGCGCCAGCGATGGGTCGGGCGCGAGCGCGTCGTTATCTCCGCACGAAGAGAGTGCTACCGCCAGTGCGATGACCCCCACCCACCGACGCCTCATGTCCAGCTCCTGCAACGAGTTGGGGACGCTGTAAGGCCTGCAAGCCGTCCCGATCACCTATGGAATTGTCCCGAAGTCCTGCTCAAGGGCAACGTGCTGTTGTCCGTGGTCAAGACATCCTGTCTTTCCGGGGTACGGCCGCAATGGATATATTCTTCGCCCGCGCCGATTGGAGCGAGTGTTCACGCCTTCCGAGTAGTCATGTCGCACGTCATCGCAATAGCGAATCAGAAGGGTGGGGTCGGAAAGACCACCACCGCGATAAACCTCGGCGCTTCTTTGGCGGTCGCTGAGAAACGAACGCTCGTCGTCGACGTCGATCCGCAAGGCAACGCCACAAGCGGCCTAGGTGTGGAGGGGCGAGAGTCGCTCACCACGGTCTACGATGTGCTCGTCGGCGACCGATCGGTGGACGAGAGCATCTTGCACGGCGTACATTTCCCCTATCTCGACGTCGTTCCTTCAACACGGGACCTGGTAGGGGCGGAGATCGAGCTCGTGAATGCTCAGCAGCGGGAGACGGTCTTGCGGCGTGCGCTGGAGCCCATTCGTGAGCAGTACGACTACGTCCTAGTGGATTGTCCGCCGTCTCTTGGGCTGCTCACGCTCAACACGCTGACGGCCGCGGACTCGGTGCTCATTCCCATTCAGTGCGAGTTCTACGCCCTGGAGGGCCTGAGCCAGTTGCTCAACACAGTGCGGTTGGTACAGAAGGGCCTGAACCCTGGGCTCGATATCGAAGGTGTCCTGCTCACGATGTACGATGCGAGGCTCAATCTCTCCCGGCAGGTCGCTGCCGAGGCACGCGAATATTTCGGCGTGAAGGTCTACCAGACTGTGATCCCGAGGAACGTGAGCCTGGCGGAGGCACCGAGCTTTGGGCGGCCGATCGTGCTATACGACGTGTTGTCCAAGGGATCGCAAAGCTACCTCGCGCTCGCGCAGGAACTAATCAAGCGAACAGCCTCCGCTAGTGACAGTGGCGTCGCACAGGTGGTCGGATGAGCGGGCGGGATCGTCTGGGCAAGGGACTGGGAGCGCTGCTCGGTGAGTACCTGGATCCGGAAGCAAAGAGTGGAGAGATCCAGACGCTTCCCGTGAGCGCCATCCTACCGAACCCGGTCCAGCCTCGTCGCCTCTTCAAAGAGGGTGAGCTCGGGGACCTCGCGGTTTCCATTCGGGAGAACGGACTCCTGCAGCCCCTTGTGGTAAGGCCAGCACTCAAAGCGATCGGGCGCTACGAGCTCGTCGCGGGAGAGCGACGTCTGCGGGCGGTCACCAGTCTGGGCTGGACCGACGTCGCGGTCCTGGTTAGGGACGCATCAGACGAGACCCTTTTGGTGCTGGCCCTGGTGGAGAACCTCCAGCGTGAGGCGCTCAACCCACTCGAAGAGGCGGAGGGTTATGCCGCGCTCAGCGAGCAGTATGGCATGAGCCAGGGCGACATCGCCAACGCGGTGGGGAAAGATCGCTCGACGGTCGCGAACTTGCTGCGTCTGCTCAAGCTGCCGCCCTCGATCCGCAAGTTGGTCGAGGACGAGTCGCTCTCGATGGGTCATGCGCGGGCCTTGCTGTCGGTTGTGGATCCGCTTCGGGCGGCGGATCTGGCCCGCGCGGCGGTGAAAGGAGGCTGGTCGGTACGAGAAGTCGAGAAACGCGCACGAAGTGCAGATTCCAAGGGGAGCAGCAAACGCGCCACTGTGGTGGACCCGTTGGTTCGGGAGCTCGAGGTAGCGCTGCGAGATTCGCTCGCCACGCTCGTCTTGATCAAACAGAAGCGTGGAGGAAAGGGCAGCATCGAGATTCAGTACCACGGCGCTGAGGACTTCGAGCGGGTATTCGCGCTGATCACTCGGCGCGAGGTCTCGGAGGTCGTCGAATGAACATGAAACGTGATCGGAAGCTCACCATCATGGTGATGCCGGATGGAGGGCCGGGGAGCCGCACCATTCACATCGCGTACAAGTGGCTCAGGGTCCTCGCTGCCGGAGCGTCCCTGTTGGCATTCGCGCTGACGGTCATGGCAGGGAGTTGGTGGTACCTCGCCGCGCGAGCGTCGCGCGTAGCTGACCTCGAGTTCCAACTGCAAGCGGTGGCTGGCGATCGCGTTCGCGTACAGACCCTGGCGCGGCAGCTCGAGTTGATCGAGGCACAATATGGAAACATCCGCGACCTGTTCGGCACTTCCGGATCAGGCGCTGGGTCGGATGTTTGGCTTCCCCCCGCCACCGGTTCCCGACGGGGTCGTGGTGCCGAGACGTTGCCTGCGAGCGGCGCGTCACTACCGTCCGTTTGGCCGTTGGGCGAAAAGGGCTTTGTCACCCAGGCTCTGATCGAGGGCACCTCGGGAGACGACGACCACCCAGGTGTCGACATCGCCGTGCCTACGGACTCATACATCCGGGCTGCGGGGGGCGGCACCGTGGTTGATTTGGGAGAGGATCGAGTATACGGCCGCTTCATCAAGATCGACCACGGCGGGGGATATTCGACCATGTACGCCCACGCATCGCTGCATCTGGTGGCACTAGGGCAGGAGGTGCGCGAACGAGAAGTCATCGGCCTCAGCGGCTCCACGGGCCGGTCTACGGCCCCGCACCTGCACTTCGAGATCCTGCTCAATGACGAAGCGGTCGACCCACTGACCATGGTGGAGCAACCCTCCTAGGCGCCCGTCCCTCAGAGGGCGGTTCAGAGGCTCTCGGTAGCATTGCCGGCGCGCGGCGCTACATTGGCTTCCCAGTACTCAGTCGGTGTAGAGGTAAGTATGGCACGTGACCGGAGCGGCAATAGAGTATCCCCGGAGTCGGTGATTTCGATCATCGGACCGGGCATGAAGGTGGTCGGCAATTGCGAGACCGACGGTACGATCAGAATCGAAGGAACCGTTGAGGGCAGCGTGCTCGCCGGCAAAGCGGTGGTTGTGGGCAAGGACGGCATGGTTTCCGGCGATATTACCACGCAGGACGCCGTGGTGTCGGGGACCGTCATCGGGACCCTGGTAGCCGAGTCACGGCTCGAGCTTCAGGCCACCTGCCGCATCGAAGGCGACATCAGGGCGCGCCGCATGCAGCTCGAGGAAGGAGCGATCCTCAATGGGACGGTCCACATGGGGGACGGCCGCAGCCAGGGCGAGCAGGCCACTAGCGAGGACGGGGCCGGGCTGGCTGACCGATCAAGTAATAAACAGACTTTTCCCCAGTACGCTGCCGGCACGCGGAGTTAGGTCGCCAGGCGTGCGCTAGTGCCGCAAGTGGTCTCCTCATAACGCTTTAGCTGAGATCGACAGCAGAGGCAACCGACGGACTATCCAGGCGGTCATCGCTTTTCCACACGTTTTCCACGCACGCTCCGTACGTTCCGGGGTCCATCCATGAAACTAGAATCCATCCTCCAATATCTGGACATATACCTTGCGGTTGCTGAACATCCTGACTATGCGGCGGCTCTCAATGGGCTCCAGGTCGCCGGGCCGCAGGAAATTGAACAGGTGGTGGTCGCGGTGGATGCCACCGAGGCATCGATCGCCGAGGCCGCGGAGCGAGGCGCGGACCTGATGATCGTGCACCACGGCCTCTTCTGGGGTGGCCTCGAACCGTTGACCGGGCGGCACTTCAGGAAGGTACGCATGCTGATCGAAGGGGGTATAGCGTTGTACAGCTGCCACCTCCCGTTGGATAGCCACGCCGAGGTCGGGAACTGCGCGCTGCTCGCCCGGGCCCTTGGCCTGGAGCTGCAGGGTCAGTTCGGTGACTACAACGGTACCCCGATCGGTTGGTGGGGCACCTTGGCCGATGCCACGACGCCTTCCGGTCTCTCCGCGCAACTGTCCGAGGTTCTCGACGCACCGATCCACCTCATCGAGGGCGGCCCGGAGCACGTGGAACGGGTGGGCGTGCTAACGGGTGGCGGAGCATCTTTCGTTCAGGACGCGATCGCTGCGGGCTTGGACGCTCTGGTTACGGGGGAAGGCAGTCACCACAGCCATTTCGACGCGGTGGAGTTGGGTATCACGATGCTGTTCGGCGGGCACTACGCGACTGAGACCTTCGGAGTGCGGGCGCTCGGCCTGCACCTCGAGCAGCGATTCGGTCTGCCGTGGCAATTTGTGGATCAACCGACGGGCTTGTAGGCGCTTCTCGAAGCCCGGCTACCTGCCGCTCATCATCGCGTCCCGGGCAGCCTTGAACTCCTGGCCGTCGTTCCACTCAGGCCAGCTGTCATCACCGGCGACATCGAGTAGAACCGAGAGCACCAGCGCGCCCTGCTGCACGGCGCCGTCGAATACGAAGTCCTCGCTGTACTCGTCGGACGGTGCGTGGTATCGGCTCGCGGTGTACTCCCTCCTGATGTCGGAGCCCCATCCGTCGGGGCGCCCGCGGTATTGTCGCCCGTGCTCGACGTAAAGGGAGGGAACCCCGGCCTTCGCGAACGGGAAGTGATCACTGCGGAAGAAGAATCCCTTCTCTGGTTCGGCGTCCGGGATGATGGTCAGCCCCAGCTGCGCAGCCCGCGGGCGCACGTAAGCGCCCAAAGCGCTCCTTTCTTCTCCGTGCACGATGACATCGTCCGTCTCGCCCCAAAGATTGGCGCCATCGATGTTGATCTCGGCCACGGTCTGGTTCAGCGGGTGCAACGGAGACTGCGCATACCACTGTGCGCCGAGCAGGCCCTGCTCCTCTGCCGCTGTCGCAATAAAGAGGATTGAACGCTCCGGGCGCTGCGGCATCGCCGCGACCGTGCTGGCGAGGTTGAGCAGCATCGCGGTGCCTGAGGCGTTGTCGTATGCACCGTTGTAGATCGAGTCGCCATCCACCGCTTCACCGACGCCGAAGTGGTCGTAGTGCGAACTCACCGTGATCCACTCATCCGGTCGTTCGCTCCCGCGAATGAGACCCACCACGTTCTTCGTCTCAACCCTGCGCACCGAGCTCTCTACGGTGGCCGACACGGTGATTCCGGTCTCCACGGCGTTGAAGGCACGCGTGGCGGCACGAGCTTTCAATTCGTCGAAGTCGAGCCCCGCGGAGGCGAGCGTAGCCCGCGCGACGTCGACCGATATCCATCCGACCATGCCTGCCGGCGTCGGGCCGTTGGGGTCGGGCGGCAGGGAGAACTGTTCGCCCGACCAACCGCCCCGGACGACGCTCCAAGGGTATCCCGCAGGCTCGGTCTCATGAACGATGAGTGCCCCCAGTGCGCCTTGGCGTGCAGCCTCCTCATATTTGTAGGTCCAGCGGCCGTAGTAGGTCATCACGCGGCCTCCGAACAGATCCGGCTCCGCCGCCGGCGCCGGTGGATCGTTCACCAGGATCATGAGGTACTTGCCGGCAACGTCGACCCCCGAGAAGTCGTGCCATTGGTTCTCGGACGCTTCGATTCCGTATCCCACGAAGACCAACTCTGCATCGCCGCCTGCGCCATCGGCAACCGGGTCACCCGCGTTCAGCACATATTCAGTGAGGTAGCGTGGGGTCACCGTAGAGTTCGGCCCAGAAAAGGACAGCGACACAGTGGCGGTATTGGTGGTCGTTCCTACCATCGGAACTGCCTGGAAGTACGAGCCGCCTGGTGCCTCCAGACCGTACTCCTCGTAGCGTTGTGCGACGTATTCGGCCGCGATGTCCCCACCGGGCTGACCTGGCGCGCGGCCCAGGAAGTCATCCGACGAGAGCGTCCTCATGTGTTGAGCGATCGCGGTCCCGTCCAGCGTCGGCACGTCCTCCGCCATGTTGAGGCCTCGGCGGGAGTCGGAATCTGCGGTGCAAGCAGCGATGAGCAGGGACGAGAAAACGAAAGCGCGGCGCACGATTGCTACCTCCAGCGATGTGTCGGGAACGTGCAACGGTATACGAGTGGGCGTGGCCGTGACAACAGTACCGGCGATCACCCCGTAGATCTTTCGCGGGCAGTATTCTATTATCGTGTTCCGATAATCGGATACCGACAACCCATCGGAGGGACTGTGTCCGCCACCGCTGAGAGCTTCTTGCCCTTGAAGCCGGTCCATTTTCACATCCTGCTGAGCCTCGCCGCGCGCGCCACGCATGGATACGGAGTGCGACAGCAGGTGGAGGAGCGCACCGCCGGCAGAATCGTGCTCGTGGCCGGCACCTTGTACGAGACGCTCCAGCGACTCACGAGAGACGGCCTGGTCGAGGAGACCGAAACCCCGCCCGAACAGGAGGAGCGTGCGAGCTCGAGGTGGCGTTTCTACCGAGCGACGGCGCTCGCGAAGCAAGTTCTGGCGTTGGAGGTCGCTCGGCTCGAATCCGACATCGCGGCCGCACGCGCCGAGTTGCCAGCGATCGGATGAGGC
>Ga0209445_1000187_pt1 | contig 35469 bp, 26 predicted proteins | sample MarorgKNORR_S2LV_4_FD_188223 | JGI IMG/M metagenome (GOLD analysis project Ga0209445, IMG submission 188223) | Marine microbial communities from the Southern Atlantic Ocean, analyzing organic carbon cycling - NADW_A/KNORR_S2/LV (SPAdes) (version 2) | ecosystem: Environmental > Aquatic > Marine >... | reverse complement strand
GGGCCGGATTCGCCTGTTCAGGTACCTATTTTTGCAGCCGGTATCTAGCAATGGAGCATTAAAAAAGGCAACAGAACACCAAGGGACATTAAGCCCTAATTGAAAAATCGCCAGGCCAGATTGGGTACTTGGGGTCACGGGCGGGCCTTGATCAGGCCCGTTCCGTTTGATTGATTACCTTCGATCTATTGACCACTTGCTGCAGTGGTCGTCATCTTGACCGGTTGGGGCTTATCTGTCTGTCCCAGCACCGGCGTTTCCGAATTTGGCCCCGGTGGGCCGGCGCTGCGGCACCGCTCACCTTTGATATTGGGACACTAGCAACATCTTCGGGAAAATGTCAATGCTGAATCGAGGCAATTTGGTTTATTATTATTTTAAAATTTTGACTGTAAATCGGCCAATCTTCCACTCGAAATCCACTCCAACCGCACCATCTTAAAATCGAAAGGGTCGCCGGTGTCTCTTCAACGGCGACCGAAGCACGATAGCTTCAGCGAAGATTTGCCGTGCCTCTTTACGCCATATATAATCGTGTGATCAGCCAGACACAAGATTCACCACTGCAATAATGGCGGTTCAAACGATCAAGTTTTGAACGGGAGGGCTTCAGAGGAGCCCCCAGTTCTGTTTTCTGGCCTAGTCGGACCGCCCCCGGAACAGTTTTGGAACAAGGGAGCATCAATGCCAAGGAAGCGGACGACCACCACTCAGGCCGCTGACGCCATCGGAGCTCGTGCCAAATCCCCGCTCCCCAAAGGGCTTAAGAATGCCGACCTGGTGGACTATTACACCAGACTGGTCCAAGTACGTTCTATCGACGAGCGGATCTGGGCGCTGAACCGCCAGGGGAAAGTCCCCATCGCGGCCTCTGCCCAAGGCCACGAAGCCGCCCAATTGGGCAGCCTGCTCGCCGCTGAGAAAGACGGCGACTGCTTTCTGTTCCCCTATTACCGCGACCTAGCTTTAAAGGTCGCCGCCGGGCTGACGCCGGTCCAAACGATGATGTCGTTCATGGGCAAAGCCGGCGACCCATACAGCAATGGCCGTCAGTTTCCCCTCCAGGGAGCGGACCTGCCCAACAAGATCATCCAGATATCAAACGTGGTCGCCGCCGGGCTCACCCAGTCGGTGGGTTACGCCTTGGGTTGCCGCATGGCTGGCGAAAAGACCGTGGTGCTAGTCTATTTCGGCGACGGCGCCACCAGCCAGGGCGAGACCCACGAAGCCATGAATTTCGCCTCGATCCACAAGCTGCCTGTGATTTTCATCTGTGAGAATAACCGTTACGCCATCTCCACGCCTAAGACCAGCCAGATGGCCATTGAAGAGTTTTCGGACCGGGCATCGAGCTACGGTTTCCCCGGGATCACGGTGGATGGCATGGACTTGGTCTCGTGCTACGAGGCCACCAGAGAGGCCATAACCCACGCCCGGTCCCAGGGGCCGGTGCTGCTGGAGATGTTGGTGGAGCGGTTCATGTCTCACACCACCGACGACGACGACCGCCGCTACCGGCCCGAGGGCGAGGTGGAACGGGCCCGTGAGAGGGACCCCGTCGTAACCCTGGCCCGGACCCTGATCGATGAGAAGATCTTGACCCAGAAACAGGTGGACGCGATCGCCGCCGCCGCCCTGAAGGCAACGGACGAAGCGACTGACATCGCCGACGCATCGAGTCCGCCGGACGAGTCCGGCCTGCACGACATGGTGTATAGCCCGTAAGACCCATTGCAACGTTTAACTGGAGTTATCTTGGCCGTTAAAAGCGTTATCGAAGCTGTCCGGGAGGCCATCAGGGAAGAGATGGCCCGCGACCCCAAGGTCTTCGTCATGGGTGAAGACGTTGGCATCCGGGGCGGGGTATTCTTGGCCACCCAAGGTCTGGCTGAAGAGTTCGGCAATGACCGTATAATCGACGCGCCTCTGGCCGAAGCCTCCATCATGGGAATCGCCCTGGGCGCGGCATTCCGGGGAATGCGCCCCATCCCTGAGGTCCAGTTCTCCGATTTCGTGTGGCCATCAATCAATCAATTGATCGGGGAAGCGGCCCGCACCTGTTACGGCACGCACGGCGCGTTACAGGTTCCCATGGTCATCCGCATGCCCTACGGCGGCGGGATCCGGGGCGGCCTGTTCCACTCCCAGAACGTGGAGACCCACTTCTTCCACACCCCCGGGCTCAAAGTGGTTGCGCCCAGCACGCCCTATGACGCCAAGGGTCTCCTGAAATCGGCCATCCGCGACAACAACCCCGTGGTGTTCCTCGAACACAAGAAGACCTACCGGCTGGTGCGGGGCGAGGTGCCCGACGAGGAGTACACCCTGCCCCTAGGCAAGGCTGACATCAAACGGACCGGCAGCACCATCACAGTGGTGTCCTACGGCCTGACTCTCCACTATTGCCTTGAAGCCGCCGAAGAACTGGCCGGCGAGGGCGTTGACGTGGAGGTTGTCGACCTGCGAACGTTGACCCCTCTGGATACCGAGACTATCTTGGAATCAGTGAAGAAGACCGGGAAGCTGGCGGTGGTCCACGAAGACAACATCACCGGCGGAGTGGGCGCTGAGATCGCGGCCCTAGCGGCCGGTCAGGCCTTTGAATACTTGGACGGCCCGGTGGTGAGGATCTGCGGACCAGACGTGCCTACCATGCCCTTCGCCCAGACCTTGGAAGACGCCTATATGCCCTCCCCAGATAAGATCGCGGACGGCCTCCGCAAACTGGCGGCCTACTAAGTTATGTCAATAACCATTGAACTGCCCCACGTCGGCGAATCGGTGGTCGAAGGGACCATCGGCAAGTGGCTCAAGCAACCGGGAGACACCGTCAAGCGTTACGAGCCATTGGTTGAGATTATCACCGACAAAGTGACAATGGAGGTTCCTTCGCCCGTCGAGGGTTCCCTGGTCCGGCTGCTGGCCGAGGAGGGCGAGACGCTGCCCATGGGGGCGCCCATAGCCGAGGTGGCCACCGTCGACAGTCCCGAAGGCGCCGAGCCGGAGACCGCTTCTATCGCGGTTCAAACCGCCGCGCCCGACTCCCCCGGAACCACGGGCCATCTACTTAGGGACGTAACACCCGTTGGCCCAACCGGCGGCGCGGTCGTAGAACTGGCAGAGCCCACCGGGACCGAGCCCAAAGCTCCAGCATCTCGACCAGCCGCAGCACCAACCCCGGCGAAACCCGCATCTGCCACAAGCGCGCCCTCCGGCCAGACCCGCCTGTCTCCAGCCGTACGGCGCTTAGCCCAGGAACATGCGGTGGATGTGTCCCAGATTCAAGGCACCGGGCTGGGTGGGCGCATCACCCGTGATGATGTACTGAAATTTGTGGAGAGCGGTCCGAGCACAGCACCGGCCGCCGCACCGGCCCGCCAGCTCGAAGGCGAAACCTCGGCCGATGGGGAAGAGACCTACATCACAGTAACCCCGGTTCGGCGCATGATAGCTGAAGCCATGGTCCGGAGCGTGAGCGAGATACCCTCAGCCTGGAGCACGGTGGAAGTCGATGTGTCCGGACTGGTCGCCCTCCGCGCCTCCGTCCGGGCCGAATTTGAGCAGAAACAGGGCGGTTCCCTCACCTACTTGCCCTTCGTCATCAAGGCCGTGGTGGAAGCTCTGAAAGAGTTCCCCACCATGAACGCCACCTGGGGCGGCGACAAGATCATCCTCAAGAACCGCGTGAACCTGGGTCTGGCGGTGGCCGCGCCGGGAGGACTGATCGTCCCGGTACTCCATAGCGCCGACCAACTCAGCATCGCCGGCCTAGCCGCGGCCGCCAACGACCTGGCGGAACGGGCCCGCACTAAAAAGTTGACCCTGAACGATGTCCAAGGCGGCACCTTCACTCTGAACAACACCGGCGCGCTTGGCTCTTATCTCTCAGGGCCCATCATCAACTACCCGCAGGCCGGCATCCTGACCACCGAGACGATTCAAAAGCGGCCTGTGGTGATCCCCGCCGAATCAGGTGATGCCATCGCCATTCGGTCGATGATGAACATCTGCCTAGCCTTCGACCACCGCATCAACGACGGCTCCGAGGCCAGCGGGTTCATGTCAGCGGTAAAGTCAAAACTGCAGAAGATGGCCCCCGGCACGTCGATCTATTAGGCAACCCACCATGCCTCCCGCAAACCTCTGCCGCGCCGTTTGGCTCGGTGATATGGAATACCAGGAAGCCTACGACCTACAACTGTCGCTGGTGGAGAAGGTCCACTCGGGCCAAGAACCTAACACCCTGCTTATGTTGGAGCACCCTCACGTCTACACCAAGGGCCGCCTGAGCAAAGAGTCCGACGTGCTGCTGCCCGAAGCAGACCTGGCGGCACAGGGCATTTCCGTGCTCGAGACCGACCGTGGGGGCCAGGTGACCTACCACGGGCCCGGACAGTTGGTCGTCTACCCGATCGTGAATCTCAAGGACTGGGGCGGGCCGGTGAAGTATGTCCGCGCTCTCGAGCAGGTCGTCATAGCCACGCTGGCCGATATGGGCATCACCGCCAACTGCGAGTCCGGCAACACCGGAGTCTGGACCAACCAAGGCAAGATCGCCGCCATCGGCGTCAAGATCAGCCGCGGTATAGCCTTCCACGGCCTGTCCTTAAACGTGAACACCGACCTCGCTTACTACCAGAACATCATCCCTTGTGGGATAGCGGACAGGCCGGTGACGTCAATGGCTTCGATTTTGGGGAGTCCGGTGGACATGGGGCTGGTGCGTTACGGGCTGGTGTACCAGTTCGGGCGCGAGTTCAGGTTTCGGATTGAGGATGGGGTGGCTTCTATGCTTTTCAGAAAGATTTAGCAGGCTAATAGTAAGTTAGATTTCAACCAGATCCAGACGCCGCACGACGTACGATGCTGACCCGTCGTACCAGTACGTTGTCTGTTGTGTCTGGCTGATGAGGTTGTGGGGGCTCTCTGGCATCGCCAGACTAAGAAGGGCCCCTGCGGTCAGCAGGGCCCTTCTGGCTTACCCACGGTGGTAAGGTGGGTAATATTAAACCTCAATGTTCGGCAACAACCTGTTCCTAAGGTGTCCTATTATCGCTGAACGCCTACATCTTCATCTCGCCTGAAAAATCCTCGCTTTTTGACACCTAGAACCGCCATTGCTACACTCGCCTAGCTCGGTTCTAGGGGCGCGGCTCAGATGCTGGCGGAGGTAGGTCAATGGCGGTTTCGCAGAAGGTCCGGCGGTTCATGGAAGAGGGTGGTTGGATCCGACGTGTTTTTGAAGAGGGTTTGGCGCTCAAGGCTCAGATCGGGGCCGATAAGGTGTTCGACCTGTCTCTGGGAAACCCGGTGATGGAGCCGCCTCAGGAGTTCCAAGATGAGCTGCGCCGCCTGGCCAATGCCCCTCTCTCAGGGATGCACCGCTACATGCCAAACCCCGGCTACATGGAGACTCGGCAAGCCGTGGCAGACACACTGAGTGCCGAGACCGGCCTCGACTTCTCCGGCGGCGACGTGATCATGACCTGCGGGGCCGCCGCCGCCGCCAACGTGGTGCTAAAGACCATCTTGAACGAAGGCGACGAGGTGATAATACTGGCGCCTTACTTCTTCGAATACCTCTATTACATCGACAACCACGGCGGTGTGGCGGTGGTGGCGGCCTGCGATGACCAGTTCCAGCCCGACCTGGCTAAGATTGAAGCCGTCGTGACTGACAAGACCAGGGCAATCCTGATCAACTCCCCCAACAACCCCTCCGGCGCCGTCTATTCGGAGGAAAGGCTCACGGGATTGGCGGCATTGTTGGAGCGGAAGCAAGCCGAGCACGGCACCGAGATTTTTATCATCAGCGACGAGCCCTACCGGCGCATCATCTTCGACGGCATAAGCTTCCCCCAGGTATTGCCCCAATACGACAATAGCGTGGTGGTCACCTCCCACGCAAAAGACCTGGCATTGCCGGGAGAGCGAATCGGGTACATCGCGGTAAACCCCAATTACGCGGACAAAGAGGAACTGTCTGCCGGGCTTTCTTTCTGCAACCGTACCCTTGGTTTCGTCAACGCCCCTGCCCTGATGCAGCACATCGTCCGAAACCTGCAGGGCGTGAGTGTGGACGCCGGGTACTACGAGAAGAAAAGGGACTATCTCTGCCGGCACCTGGGAGAGCTTGGCTACGATGTGTTCCGGCCCCAGGGCGCCTTCTACCTCTTCCCCAAGGCGCCAATCGAAGACGACGTCGCCTTCTGCAAGACACTTCTGAACAGCAACGTGTTGGTGGTGCCGGGGAGGGGCTTTGGCACGCCGGGCTACTTCCGCATCTCGTACTGCGTCGAGGACTGGGTGTTGGAGGGGGCCGTCAAAGGCTTCGCTGCAGCGATGGCACCCCCTGAAGGTTAGCCGTTATTCGATGTGGCTCTCCGCTCGATAAGCCCGCACCCGCGCCGGCGTTCTGGGATTGGGTATTATCCAGTAGAAGACCGCCGACAGGCAGTAGATTATGACCAGCGGGATCAGGGCCCATTTGAAGCTGCCGGTATGTTCGAATATCAACCCCATCCACACCGGCGTGCTCATGGACATCAACTGGTCGGGCAGATGCTGCCAGCCCCGCAAAGTGGCGTAGCTGCGCCGTCCGAAATAATCACCCATGATCGCCCAAGCCAAAGGATTGGCCGTCTCCGAGAAAGCCAAGAGCACCACGAACGCCACTAACTGCCAGATGTTTCCGGTGTCTTGTACCAGCATCAGCAGAGACAACGCTCCGCCGATCATACAGGCAGAACTCAACTTATTTTTCGACCACCGGTCGCCCAGCCATCCGACAATGGGCGTCATCAAAAGCAGGCTGAATGACATCACGCCAATGAATCCCACCGCTATCGGTTGAGAGGCATCCTCGGTGCGCCCCGACCCCATCAAGAACCAGACCGATAGCGGCACCATCAGGAACGTGGTCCCGGAATGGACCGTGTTGCGCATGCCGACCGCCAGGACCAGCATCCAATATGTGGGTGTCCTCATGGCTTCAGAGGCCATGAAGTCAGGCTCATCGGCATGGAGTATGGCTGCCCCGTGCCGATCGCCATGGCCACCTTCATCCTCTCCGGCGAGTATCTCTGCGATATCTACTTCGTCGTCCGGTATGGGGTCTCCGTCCGGCCGCAGTCCCATGCTCTCCGGGTCGCGGCGGATCAAGAATGACATGGGGATGACCACCGCGAGGATGATCACACCGGATATGAAAGCCGCGGGGCGCCAACCGGCGCTGAGAACCAAGAAGCCCATCAGAGGAGCGATGGTGGTGCCTCCGATGGCCGTGCCCATCCCGGCCAACCCCATGGCCAGACCTCGGTGCCGGCGGAACCATTGGTTGATCGCCGGCATGGTCGCGTTGTTGTAACCGGCTCGGAATCCCAGTGACAGCAGCCCCACGAAAACGCAGATGAAATAAAGGTAGTTCTGGGTAAACGAGAGCAGGATAAACCCGAGGCCGGAGGTGATGCCGCCGAACATCAGGATGACCCGGGGGCCGAAGCGGTCGGTGGCCCAGCCCATGAGCGGCCCTTGCAGTCCGCCTTCCATGCGGCCCAGCATCTCGGCGAAGGAGATTGCGGCGACTCCGATACCCAATTCGTTGCGGAGCGGGATGATGTAGGAGGTGAACCCTTTGTTGAAGGTCCCGTGCTTCAGGGAATCTACGCTGGCGGAGATTATCGCTATCCACCAGCCATAGAACATGTTGCGGGGCAACCGCATCTTCTGTGTGATTCGTTCTTTGATCAAATCGGAGGGTTCGCTTGGGCCGACAGTGGCCGGAGTCCGTGTGATGGCCGATGGTCCCCGGGGGGACAGCACTTTGGGTGCGCCGGGTCTAGTATACAGCCTGTCTTTGCTTCAAAACCGGGCCTTGGCGGCCTCAAAACGCAACCGGCCCGGCCGAGAGCGGCCGGGCCGGTTACCTATTCAGGTTATGGCGCTAGGCCACTTGAGTTAGAGGTTGATGACGATGTTGTCCGGACCTCGCGACAAGATGGCTTCGGCCGGTTCGTCATAGGGATTCCCTTCTATGTGGTTGAAATTGGCCGGAACGAATAGGAAATCTCCCGGCCCTCCTTCTATGTACTCTTTGTAGTCTTCGCCGAAATACACCCGGATATGTCCTTTGACGATGTAGGCGGCGGTCTCAGCCTCCCCGTGGTGGTGGGGCGGCCCCATAGTATTGGGCACGCATTCCACCTTGCCCAGCCAGATCTTCTTGGCCCCGGAGGTATTGCTGTCTATTCCGGGGCTCCGAATCATCCCGGGTGTCTGAGGAGTGGTATCCGGCGAGGCTGTCCCCTTAACTAACTGAAGCTCTTTTCCGCTGATTTGAGTACTCATATCTTCTCCGTTATTTCGGAAGGGATTTATGAATCGGCCAGGTGTCGGCCTGTGCGGCAATGATACCCCGCCGCCAACGTGAGTACAACTTATCAACATCGGTGGCACTTGGGTAGCCGCAAACCCACAGTTATGCACTATCGCCGGCGAATGTATCCTCGATTTCATAGATTTCGTCCACCCATCACGGTGTCGATCGTGGACAAGTCACTTGCATGCTTAAGGCGTGCCTGAGCGCCCTGATTTGCCTGGGAGAGGCGTCCGTGCTTTACTGAGACGAAGAATTCTAGTTAGTCACACTGCGGGAGTACCACCTTGGAAGTCACCAAAAAGTTCGCTGAATACGTCGTCAACACAAGCCTGGAAGACTTTCCGCCCGAGGCGATCGTGGCAGCTAAGGCCGCGATCATCGACTGTCTGGGGTGCGCATTAGCCGGGTCAAAAGAGCCACTGGCCGACGTGTTGGTCAACTATCTGGCCGACCTCGGCGGCAAGCCCGCCGCGACTGTCATCGGGCACGGCTTCAAGACCAGCACTCCAGAAGCTGGACTGATCAACGGGGCCATGTCCCACGCATTAGACTACGACGACATCACCTTTATAACGAAGACCCACCCCAGCGCGGTGCTGATTCCAGCCGCGCTGCCGGTGGCGGAAGAGGTAGGCGCATCGGGCCGGGACATGCTGTTGGCCTACCTGGTGGGATTCGAAGTAGCCTGCGCCGTGGGCGACGCCATCAGCCCCGCCTATTTCGACGACCTAGGCTGGCACCCGACCGGGCCGCTGGGCGCATTGGGCGCCTCAGCCGCTGCAGCACGCCTGCTGGGTCTAGACACCGAACAAACAGCCATGGCCATCTCTTTGGGGGCGTCCCAATCATCTGGCTTGCGTCAGAACTTCGGCACCATGACCAAGCCTTTCCACGCCGGCCACGCCTGCAAGTCGGGCATCACCGCCGCCAAGCTGGTCCAAGGAGGGTTCACCGCCGGGACCGACGCCCTGGAGGGACGGTTCGGGTTCATGCGGGCCTTCTCCGGCGGCAACGATTACGACCCTGAGAAAGCCGCCGCGTCCTTGGGCAACCGCTGCTTCATGATCGAGTCGGGGATCGAGATTAAGAAGTATCCCTGCTGCGGCAGCGCCCACCTGGCCCTGGACGCCACCACCGCGCTGCAACAGCAGGCGGCATTGGATGCGGCCAACATCGAGCGCATCGAGGTGCGGGTGGACTTCGACCCACCCCGGTCCCTGATCCACTCCCGGCCCAAAGAAGGCCTTGAAGGCAAGTTCAGCATGCAATACTGCCTGGCCGCCGAGCTCCTGGACGGCCGCGTCGGCATGTCGACGTTCACCGACGAACAGGTTATGCGCCCGGAGGCCCAGGAACTGATCCCCAAGATAGAGATGAAACGTCACGCCGGGTTCGAGGGCCAGACCAGTTGGACCGAGGCTTACAACGAGGTCGAGATTCACCTGAAAGACGGGCGCGTTCTGACCCAGCGGGCCGACCGCGCTACCACAGGGTCCTTGCGCGGAGCCACATTAGAGGAAGTCCGGACCAAATTTCTGGACACCGCCGCCGTCGCCCTAACTCAAGAAAAGACCGCCGCCACATTGGCGATGCTGGACAACCTGGAAGACATCGGCCCGGTTGGACCTCTGGCTGACTTGCTGGGCGGTTAACCCTACCTACTGCGCCGTCACTCCTCCATCGATAACCAGCTCGGAGCCGGTAACGAAGGACGATTCGTCGGAGGCTAGGTATAGCGCTCCGTAGGCGATGTCTTCTGGCGTGCCCATCCTGTTTAGAGCAGTCCTGGTAACCGAAGCCGCCTTGCTCGCGGCGTCGGGCCAGACCTGGTCACCCATGTCGGTATCGATCGGCCCCGGGTGTATGGAATTGGCCCGGATTCCCTCGGCCGCGTACTGGACGGCCGTGGACTTGGTGAAGATGCGGACCGCGCCCTTAGACGCGCTATAGGCAGCGCTGGTCTTGCTTCCCACCAGACCCGCGGTGGACGATATGTTGACGATGGACCCGCCGCCTGCCTTCCTCATCTCAGGTATGGCCGCCTTAGTGCCTAGGAACACGCCCTTGGCGTTCACGTCCATGATGTCATCCCACTGGTCTGAAGATGTCTCGAGGACGTGGCCCCGCCGCCAGATGCCTGCGTTGTTGACCAGAATGTCCAACTTCCCAAAGCTGGCAACCGCAGACTGTACCGCAGCGTCCCATTCGTCTTCGTTGGTCACGTCCAGATGCACGTACAACGCATCGCCTCCCATCTCGGCTATCTCCGCCGCCACGGCCGTGCCCTCCTGATCAGTCACATCGGCCAATACAACCTTGGCGCCCTCTTTGGCAAACATCCGGGCTTCCTCAGCTCCCTGTCCTCGGGCCGCCCCGGTGATAAGCGCTACTTTTCCTTGTAACCGCATTTGTGGCCTCTCTAGGTCAATTTTTCTTGGTCTTGTCCGGCGATCAACTCACTTGAAGAGCAGTCTAACGCCAGAGTCGTCCACACTCAATATCACGATAGGTTTCAACTCTCAAACGATTATTTGATAGTCATTGACAACGAAAAGCATCCGCCTCTAATATATGAAGTTAGAAGTAGAGGGCGGTCTGCGCCCCAATCTTATCCTTACCCAGGCTATAAATACGGTATGTCTCAAGACACGGGGCATCACCGAATGAGAGGAGCAATATGAGTGACCAGGATATCGCCTTGATGGCCCACCTTATGCGCCGCGCTGGATTTGGCGCCACCCGCGACGAGCTTGAAGCCCGCGTAGCCGTGGGCTACGAAGCCACAGTGGAAGAGCTTCTCAGTACCGAAGTACAAGAAGAACTCAACCGCGACGAGATGCAGCGTTTCCACCCCTGGACCTGGCGTCCGGGGACCCTTCCCGGCATGGGCGCCGCCGAGTGGCTGCACGACTTGGTCAACACCAAGCGCCCCCTGGAAGAGAAGATGTCCCTTTTCTGGCATGGAATCTTCGCCACAGGCGTCTCCAAGGTTGACCACTACGACGACGTCATGGACATGATCGTTAAATTCCGCAAAAAGGGCCTGGGCGACTTCCGCGAACTGCTCCTTGAAATGGCCAAGGACCCAGCCATGATCTACTGGTTGGACAACAACGACAACCACGCCGACGCGGTCAACGAGAATTGGGGCCGTGAGTTGCTGGAACTCTTCAGCATGGGCGTGGGCAACTACACCGAAGACGACGTTCGGGACTGCTCCCGGGCCTTCACCGGCTGGACCATTGAGCCCAAGCTTCCCCGAGGGCCCATCGGCCGCCACGACTGGTTCTTCGAATACCGCGAAGAAGACCACGACGACAGCGATAAGACCTTCCTGGGTCACACCGGCAACCACAACGGCGACGACATCATCAAGTTCATCACCGACGACCCATCCTGCGCCCGGTTCATCGCCCGCCACCTCTATAGCTTCTTCGTGGCCGACGAGGTCCAGGTCCCGGCATGGTCGGTGACCCCGCCCCGCGACCCGGAAGCCGTTGACCTGCTGGCCAACACATTGATCAACAACGGATACGACATTCGCACGACCCTGCGTGTACTGTTCAATTCTGACTTCTTCAAGAACTCCCGGTTCGAGCGTCTGAAGAACCCCACCGAAGTGGTGGTTGGAACTCTCCGGATGGTCGGAGGCGCCGAGTTCCCCGCCCCCGGCATCGGCGACCTGTCCCGTCAGCCGAACTACATGGGCCAGGACCTGCTGAACCCGCCCAGCGTTGAGGGTTGGCACACCGGCGCCGAGTGGATCAACAGCGGCTCCCTGATGCGCCGCGTCAACTTCACCGCCGAACTGGTCGGTGACGTTACCCGCCCCGGTATCAGAAACATCGTTGATCGGATGATCGCCAAGGGAGACACTTCCCCCGAGGCCGTGGTCGACGGCGCCCTAGACCTGATGGGTCCCCTGGAAGTCAATCCCGAGAGCCACGTTGAGTTGGTCGGCTTCGTTAGCGAAGGCGGAGACTTCTCTTGGAAATCGGCTGACGACATCGAGAAATCCACGGTCCGCGTATCCGAGCTGATGCAACTGATCGTTTCGCTGCGCGAGTACCAGTACGCCTAAATCGCCCGTACGCCTTAATATCAGGAGATAGCAAACAGATGACTAGCACGAAGAAAGACCCGGTCCTGGTTGTATTCCAGTTGTCGGGGGGCAATGACTACCTGAACACGGTTATTCCCTACGCAAACCCGATCTACCGGGACGCCCGCCCCACGGTTGGAATCGCAGAAGACCGCGTCATCAAGATCGATGACAAAATCGGTTTCCACCCTGAGATGGGACCACTGAAAAAGGTATATGACCGGGGCGACATGGCCATCATCCATGGCATCGGTTACCCCAAGTCCCCTCGCTCCCATTTCCGCTCGATGGACATCTGGCACACCTGTGAGCCCATCGCGTCGGGAACCGAGGGTTGGCTGGGCCGCGCCACCCGCGACCTGGACCCCGGCAAAGAGAACGTACTGACCACCGTCAGCTTCGGTCCTTCTTTGTTCCGGGCCCTGGCCCTTCCCGGGACCCCGGTTGCGGTTGTCGATGACCTCGATAACTACGGCCTGCTCCCTGGGATCACTGAGAAAGAACAGCGGACCAAGATTCTGGACCGCTTCGCCCGAATGTACTCGCCGGCCATCGGCAGCAGCGCCGTCATGGACTACATGGGCCAGACCGGCCTGGACACCCTGGAAGGCGCCGACATCCTGAACAAAGCCCCTGGGATGTACTCCTCGAACGTTGAGTACCCTGACACCTCCATCGCCAAAAAGCTGAAAGGTATCGCTCAGGTGCACATGGCCAACTTCGGCACCCGCGTCTTCTACGTCGACCACGGCAGCTTCGACAGCCACTCCAACCAGACTGGCATGGCCGACAAGCTGTGGAAGGACGTTTCCGAGGGCCTGGACGCCTTCTTGGATGACCTCCGCGAGCACGATGCCAGCGACAACGTTTCGGTCCTGATGTTCACCGAGTTCGGACGGCGGACCCATGACAATGGTTCCGGAACCGACCACGGCGCCGGCGGAGCCGCATTCATGTTCGGCGACAACGTCAAGGGCGGACAGTACAGCGAATTCCCCTCCATGAAGTCCGAGGACCTGGAACAGGGCGACGTCGTACCCAACTACGACTTCCGCGGCCTGTACACCACAGTCCTGGAAGACTGGATGGGCCTGGACGGCAAACCCATCGTTGATGGCAGCTTCGAGAAGTTGCCCATCTTCGCCTAGGCAGCTCAGACCGGGCCAGCGGGCCAGTCGATAATTACGAATTGATACGGACGGCGTCCGCGCCGTCCGTGAGGAATAAAATGCTTACGGAAACAGTGGCAGGCAGGACCTACGACTACAGCCACAACGTTGGCCGCGGCGCTCAGTCTGGAATGGGCTTCAACTGGCCCAACTCCATGACCTTCGCCCCCGACGGCACCGTCTATGTTGCCAACCGGGGTAGTGAGAGCATCAGCAACGTTGGATGGAACCGCACCGGCGTAGGCCAGCGCATATCCAAGCTCACCATCGGCGCCGAGTGGGGTGAAGAAGAGTTCCTGGGTGAATTCAGCCGGTACGGAAACGGCGACGGCCAACTGATCTGGCCCGCCGGTATCGCCTGTAATGACCAGGGCGAAGTTTTCGTCACCGACGAATGGCTGAATCGGGTTTCGGTGTTCGGCAAGGACGACAAACTGATCCGTTCTTTCGACACCGTCCAACCTGGCGAGGAAGAACCCAACGGGGCTGCCGGAATCGCCATCGCCAATGACGGCACGATCTACGTCAGCGACAGCCGGAGCCACAAGGTCCGGATGTTCAAGAATGATGGCACATTCATCAGTTCCTTCGGCAGCAAAGGCGTTAGCGAAGGACAGTTCGACGCCCCTTGGGGCCTCACGGTCGATTACGACGACAAGGTCTACGTTGCCGACTTCAATAACGACCGCGTCCAGAAATTCTCGGCTGACGGCAAATTCGAGGCCCAGATTGGCCGCCCCGGCAACAAACGGGGAGACCTGAGCGGACCCACCGACGTGGCCGTAGATCCGGATGGCGACATCTATGTCTGCGACTGGACCGCCAACCGCTGGGATCGCGGCCGGGTGCACATCTTCACCGCGGAAGGCCAGTTCCTGACCTCTTTGGTTGGTGACGCCCAACAGTTGTCCCAATGGGCCCAGATGACCGTCGACGCCAACGACGACTATGCCAAGCGCCGCCGGGAAGTCCGCAGCACCGAGCCGGAATGGACGTTTGCCCAGCCCACCGCGGTGGAATGGGACACGGCCAACAACCGCCTGATGGTGGCGGACACCCAACGCAGCCGCCTGCAGATCTACAAGAAGCAGTCCGGTTACTTGGTGCCACAGCTCAACCTCTGATTCCCGGTACCTTCCGGTATCGAACACATCAGTAGCAACCAATGCTTGGCGGAGCCGTAAGGTCTCCGCCAAGCGTGTTTTTACAAAGTTTTTTAACCCATGAGACAACCCATATTCATCGCCCGGTGCCGGTATTCGCTTTATGCCTGAACCAATGGACCTGGAAACTCAGGCCCGTTTCCTCAAGATGGCGGAAGAAGAGCCGGAAATGACCTGCGCCAACACTCCCATCGAGATACTGGAAGCTGCCTCCGCAGAAGCCGAGCCGACCCCGTTCATGGAAGAATATTTCGCCATTGGCCACGGCGCCTGGTTGGCCGTCAAGCACGGCCGCCGGATCAGTCTGCCCCAGAACCTCATGGACCGCGCCATCTTGGTCCTCTGGAACCGGGCCTGCTTGCTCGACACCGACCGCCTGCTGGGCCAGACCAACCCTGATACAGACAAGCCGTTGTTTAGCGATGAGGGGTTGTACTGATACAACTAAAACGGTCATTCTAAGAGAAGTTAAGAATCTCATATCTAGAGGGGTAATGTCGTTTTCGCGGAGGGCGCTAAAATCCCCCTCGGTCCCCATTTACGAAAGGGGGAAGGTCTAGTCCCCCTTTCGTAAATGGGGATTCCCGCTCCTCTCCGCCAGCCCACCGCCGCCACAAACCATGAGGTAAACGATGGCCGATCAGTTCAATTACGACAGCTTTTTCTCAGCGAATTCGCAGGAGTCCACTCCGGGCACTGTCCGCCATTCCAAGTACGACTTCGCCGTAGCCTATCCGGACCCGGACAACCTGCCGCTGGAGGAGTTGATCGAGTCGGTCAGGGCCGGCTTTGAACGCGAAGGCCGGGACCTGGCTTACTACTCCACCGCCGCGGGCGACCCGGAGCTGCGCAAGCTGGTGGCCGAGAAGCTGAGCCGCGAGCGCAACATGACGGTGACCGCCGACGACATGGTGCTCACATCAGGGTCCGGCGAGGCCATCGGGATCCTGATCCAAGCATTGACCGACCCCGGCGACGTGGTCTTGGTAGAAGAGTTCGTCTATCTGGGGACACTGAACCAGATGCGCCGCTACGGCGCCGACGTGGTCGGCGTCAAGTGCGACGACGACGGCATCATCCCCGAGACCCTAGACTCGGTCATCACAGAGCAGACCGGCAAGGGCAAAAGGGTCAAATACCTCTACACCATCCCCCAATTCCAGAATCCCCTGGGCTGGACCATGAGCCTGGAACGACGCAAACAGGTGCTGGATGTCACCGGCAAGCACGGCATCCCCATCTTCGAAGACGACTGCTACGCCGACCTCCGCTTCGAGGGCGAAGACGTGACTTCGTTCCACTCGTTGGACGACACCGGCCGTGTGGTCTACGCCGGATCATTCTCCAAGATCATCGCGCCAGGAATGCGCATGGGTTACCTGGTGGCCCCAAAACCGGTGATCGCCCGCGCCTGGAGCTTCAAATCGGGCGGCGCCGTCAGCCAATTCACCGCCCTGACCATCGCAGAATTGATGAAGGGCGGCCTGAACCAGCACATTGAAGTGCAGAACCGGGCCTTGGCGGCGAAAAGGGACGCCATGGTGGCGGCCTTGGGAGAGAACTTCGGCGGTTCCGTAACCTGGACCGTGCCCCAAGGCGGGCTATACATCTGGGTGAAGTTTCCCGAAGGCACGGACCTGGCCGCGGTGCAAGAAGAGATCTTCCACGAAGGCGTCAGCTACTATAACGGCTCCCAATTCTCACCCACTGGCGAAGGCTCCAATTACGTGCGGCTCTGCTTTGGGCACCCGTCCATAGAAACCATCCGTGACGGAATAGCGGAGCTCGCCCGCATACTTGACAGCAAAAAGGTCCTTCCCGCGTAGGGGTCCCGTAGGCCCCAGCCCGCTAGGCTCGGCCAGTGGTGGCCCAATTAAGGAGGCGCCGAAATGACTTCTCAACTTCGTATATACACCATCAATCGTGGGATGATGGATGAGTGGGTAAAGCTTTTTACCGAGTCACTGGTTCCCATGCAGGAGAAGCATGGAATCAAGATTGACGGGACTTGGGTCAGCGAAGACGACACCCGATTCATCTGGATTCGCAGCTTCGCTAACCAGGAGGACGTTAAAACCAAGGAGACGGCGTTCTACGGATCTCCGGAGTGGACCGCGGTGATGGACCATGCGCGCGGCCATATAGCGAGAATGGACATCCAGACGATGGAACCCGAGCTTTACCCGTTAAAGAGAGGGGACGGGAAAAGCTGTCAACTTCGTATCTACACTATCAATAGGGGCATGATGGAGCCTTGGGTCAAGTTCCATACCGAGACAAGTGTTCCGCTGCACGAGAAGCTCGGTATCAGGGTTGAAGGGTCTTGGGTGAATGAGGACAATAATCAGTACATCTGGATTCGCACTTTCGCAGACAAAGCGGACGTGAAGGCCAAGGAAGCAGCGTTCATCGGGTCCCCGGAATGGCAAGGCGGCGGAAGGGATCTCGCGTTCAGTCACTTGGCACGGCTAGACCCTCACCCAATGAGACCCGTCTAACGCCTAGCGACCTATACCCAACTGCGTCAATGGGGCGATACACCAGAAAGAAAAATGGCGCCTCTACCGACCGAGACGCCACTTTTCTTTGGTCACATAGACCGGTTACCGTTCCTTGTTACATCGCCGAAACAGCTTCCTCGGTGCTCATTACGGCGTTGGCTATGAACCTGAAGTTGGTCAGGGCCGTTTGGTAACCGTCTCCCAGCTCCGGGTGGATAGCCGGGGCAGTCCCGTCCGCCACGACCGCGACCTCAAATCCTTGCTCCAGCAACTCCCGTAAGTGAGCTTCGGTACAGAGATTGGCCGACATGCCCGCTAAAATCACCTTGGATACGCCCCGCTTGCGTAGCTGGAGTGCTAGGTCGTTGGACTCGGGCCCGTACACTTTGTGGGGGCTGGCCACGATGGTCTTCCCTCCCTCGATGTAAGGCTTGTATTGTTCCAACCAATCGGCGCCGGAACCGGAGAAAACCTTGTGCTCAGAGCCCTTTTCGGTCGAACATCCCGATATCGTGCGTCATCTTTTCAACCGTTCCACCGAACTTCCAGCCTTTGTCCGTGGGGAAGTAATAATGGGGCGAGATGAAAACATCGTATCCCTTCTGCTTTGCGGCGCTGAATAGGTCGTCGATGTGCTGTATCGTCCCATTTTCTTCGACACTGCCCACCACCAGCCCCCAAGTCACTCCGTCCCGGCTGAGAAAGTCATTCTGCGGGCCGGTGATAACGACTGCGGTGTCCTGTTTGTTGAAGTCCATAATCTCCTCTCCATCTGATCTTGCGTGTATCTGGAAGAACTTTTGTCCCCCACTCGATGTAGGTATACTAGGCGGGCTCATGTTCCCGGTGGGTCTGGGAAATGTCTGCTGGCGTCCGGGTTTTCCGGACCAGCGCTCCGCCATAGGATATGCTCCGTGCTCTTAGACAAGCTACTTGATCACGTCGTAGTCCACTCCGAGCCTTTCGCTACCTGTCTTGTCAGTTCCGGCTGGAGACTGAATCTGCCGGGTCCACCCAACGTCATGTTCCACTTTGTGATGCAGGGAAGCGGTGTCCTCCGATTGCCGGACGGAACAACCTACCCGATGAAGCGGTTCTCCCTGGCCGTGGTTCCCCATGGCGCCAAGCACACGCTGGAATGCGGAAATGACGTTCAGTCTGGGAGGACCATCGATGCTCCGCCAACCGGCGACGGCGTGGTCCGGCTGATCGCCGGTGCTCCGGTATCAGCCGAATTTCGAGTTGCCTGCGGGATGGTAAACGTCACCTACGGGGACTCGTTAGGACTGTTCCAGCGTCTGGGGGAAGTGATCGTGGCGAACCTCTCGGCGTACCCGCAAGTCAGGAGCGCATTCGAGGAGATACTCGCCGAACAGGGCGGAGCGACAGAAGGCAGTGTGGCGCTTACGAGGGCCCTGATGACCCAATGCATCGTGTATCTGTTGCGGAGCCTCTCGGACCAATCCGGTGGCCGCCTGCCCTGCCTTCTTGGGCTGGAAGACCCCAATCTATCCCAGGCGGTTGAAACCATCTTCGAGCACCCCGAAGCAGCCCACACGGTCGATTCCCTGGCCGACCAGGCGTTGATGAGCCGGTCTGTATTCGCCGAACGCTTCCGGGAAGCCTTCGGCGCAACTCCGATAAGTTTCGTTCACAACATTCGGATCCGAAAAGCTACTGGCCTGCTGCATCAGAATGGGGGGCGTCCGTTGAACAGGTGGCGCGCCAAGTTGGTTTCAACAGCCGGAGCCATTTCTCGACAGCGTTCAAAGACCAGTTTGGCGTCTCACCGGCTGCATGCAGAGAAGGCCAGTTAGTCGGACAGGTCTGATCACCGGCAGCGCCTGCTAGCAGATCAAAAAAGGGGCGGTCGGAACACCGCCCCTTTTTGTCTTCGAATTAAACGATCCTATTCGTAGGGCATCAACTCGATGGTCAGGTTATTGGGGTCGCTCACATAGAGTGAACCGCCCACATCTTGGTATTTGACCTTGTTCCGGTCCATGCGGCCTTTCAGATCCTCAAAGATGTTCTTGGCGATGGGCAGGGCGATGTGCATGACATTGCCCACTCCCTCGGGCGCCTTCCGCTGCAGGCGCGGCACGTGGGGGAAGTCGAAGAACGCCAAGGACATCCCATTGCCGATGGCCACGTTCATGTGGGTCGACTCCTCAACGTCCCGGTTGGCTGATATCCGTATCACCGGCATATCCATGATCTCATCGTAGAACTTGGCCGTCGCCTCCAGGTCCTTGGCGAACACGGCTATATGGTTCACCCCCTGGGTGGGCCCGTCTTTACCGCCCGCCGGAATCAAGCTGCGCAGCCGCTTTCGCATGGCTTCGGTCTTATTATTTGACGTGGTCATGTTGACTCTCTTTTGCCGCCGGTTGTTCGGGGTTCTCCAAATCCAGTATGGAAATCAGCCTGCCGTAGCCTATGAATTGACCTGTGATCATGCCCAGTTCGAAGATCTCGGGGTCCGTGAATTCGGCCCTGAGTTCTTTGAAGAAATCGTCGTCCATGCTGTGGTGGTCCGTGGCCATCCGTTGGGCGAAGCGGACCGCCAGCTTCTCCCGGTCCGTGATATCCGCGCTCTCCACATCAACCAGACTGGCGACCATCTCCTCGGTCATGCCCTGCTGCACCGCCGGCACAGCCCTGCCCAGCCTTCAAGTTGCGCAGTCGTTCAAGTCGGCGATCTTGAGCCGGACCAACTCCTTGAGCCGCTGTTCCAGCAATCCTTCCAGTTTGAGCGGCCCGTAGAAGTCCCAGAAAGCCTCGTAGGCCCCTGGCAGGTTCCCCGCCGCCTGGAAGATGGCCGGGTTCAGTTTGTGGGCCTCCGCGCCTTTGGCAATCTTACGCAACCCCGGAGTCAACTCCTCTGTCGGCACCAACCTGATCCGCGCCATTCATATCTCCTAGCCAAGACCAATTCCACCGTAGGCAAACTCATTTCACCTGAATACACACCCAAGTAAACCCGGCTTTGCCGGCCGCGCCTAGGCTTTGGGGCTGTTGGTTATTGCGGCGTCCACCTTTCTGGGGATGAACTGACCGCTGCCGGGGGCGGCTTTGAACTCCCGATTATCCACGACCACGTTGCCCCTGAGGATAGTCGTCACAGGCCAGCCGTCCGCCTCGAACCCTTCCCAGATGCTGTAGTCGGTGATGTGGAAATCGTCCATGGTTAGCTTGCGCTTGAAATTGGTGTCGATGAGCGTGATGTCGGCGTCGCTGCCCGGAGCCAAGACTCCTTTGCGGGGGTAAAGGCCCATGATCTTGGCCGCGTTGGCGGATGACACATCCACGAACCGCTGGAGCGACATGCCGCGCCGAGAGACGCCTTCGCTGTAGGTCACTCCCATTCGGGCTTCGGCGCCGTTGTGGCCGCCGGTCACGTCCGAGACGGTCCGGCCCGAGATCTTGGTTTCCCAAGATGTGCAGTATTCGTCGGTGGCCATGGTGCTGAGGCCGCCCTCCACGATGCCTCGCCAAAGAGACTGGCGGTCGTCTTCTGACTTCAACGACGGGTAGGTGTGGTACTTCATTCCGTTCTCTTCTTTGTAGTCGTCCGAGCTGAAGCAGCAGTAGTTATGCAGGGTCTCCCCGTAGATCGGACGGCCGTTGGACCGCGCCTCCGCGATGGCATTGAGGCCTTGGGTGGCGCTGACATGAACGAAGTAGACCGGAGCGCCCGTCCATTCCTGGATCCGGAGCACCCGCCGGAAGGAAACATCCTCCGACTCTGCGCTGTGCACGAGGTGCATGTTGTACCACTCGGTCCGTTCTTCCCGGGCCAGCTTCTGGTACATGTGCTGCACCATATCGTCGTCTTCAGAGTGGACCAGTAGCATGGCGTTCATGCGCTGGATCTCCTCCATCAGGTCGTGGAGGTGCCCGGTGCCGACCATGCGCGGTTCGCCGGTGGTGGCGGGCGGGCGGATGTTGGTGGTGAAGATCTTGATGCTGGGGAATCCGTCTTCCACCGCTTCGTGGAGCGAGCCTAGAATCTCCGGGGGGATGGCGCCCAACAGCATCAGGTGGTGGGCGTAGTCGGCGTAGGAATTACCCTGCCAGACCTCCGTTCGTTCCCGGATCGCCTGGGGGATGTCGATTCCGGGGTACTGTATTGCGAAGTCCATCAACGTGGTGGTGCCGCCGATCAGCGCGGCGCGGCTCACCTCTTCCGGAGGGGCGGTCTTGAGGTCGCCGTGACCCATGATAGGTGCGGAGATGTGGGCGTGAGGCTCGATGCCCCCTGGCACCACCACCATTCCCTTGGCGTCGATCACACGGCCTGCCTCATCGGGCAGAGCGCCAGGAGCAGCGACCGCAACGATCTTTTCGCCTTGAATCGCAACGTCCCATTCACCAACTCCCATGGGAGTTACAACTTGTCCGCCTCTTATAACCAGGTCCAGCATTATCGCACTCTCCGATCATCCGTCATTTCGGGCATGCCTAGCCTCGATAACGGAGTTTAGCACATAGCCGGAGGCACGGTAATAGAAGGGAAAGTCAAGGGCAAAAAGGAAAAAGCCGGGAACGGTCTCGCTAATCGTCTCCGGCGTGAACATGCGCCGGCTGAGAATCTCCCGGTAGTTGGTCTTCCCAATCGGGCAGCAGCTCTTTCTTGGTAGTGGGGAGCAACATGATGCTGATCACCCCAACCAGACTCAGGCCCAGAGACAGCGCCATGGTCGCATCGAAGTTGCCGGTGAAATCCCGTAGTTGACCGCCGATCAGGGCTCCGGCGGCCATCCCCACACCGGCGCCCATCATCTGGTAGCCATAAGTTGTCCCGATGGGGCCGCTGCCGTAGTACTGCCGGTTGATTATGGGGAACGCGCTCATCTCTCCCCCGAAACCGATGCCGAAGAGTACGGCGAACAGATAGAAATGCCAGGCGTCTTGGGCGAAGAACAGCAGGAAGATGGGCGCAACCTGCAGGAAGAAACACCCGGCCATCGCCGGTTTGCTTCCCATCCTGTCGGCTATCACCGGCACCGCGAACCGGGTGATGGTGCTGGTGACGGATAGAGTCACGAATGCGCCGGCCGCCAGTCCCTTGGAAACACCCTCGTCTTCGGCCATGGCCACCAGGTACACCAGGATGATGGCGTGCCCGGCACAGCCCCAGAAGTGGATGCCGATCAGGTTCCAAAAAGCGCCGGTCCGTTGGGCCTGTTTCAGGAACACTTTGGTGCGAATCCTGGCAATCTCTCCAGTCTGGACTGCTTTGATTGGCTCGTCCTCCGGCGCTCCGAGAGCCCGTACACCGATCTGGGCCGGCTCGTTGTAGAAGAACCGGACCATAATTAGGATGACCGCCCCGCCGACGATGCCGGGGATCCAGAAAGCTGCCCGCAACCCGTCGATACCGCCACCAAACAATTGAATGATCAACAGCATCACCGGCACCACGACCAATGGTCCGATACCCTGCGATGACTGGAGCAGCCCCATGCCGGTGCCCAGGTGTTTTCGAAACCATAGCGTGACAGCGGCGGTTAGAGGGACCTGGAAGATGCCCATGGCGGCGCTGAGGATCACGCCAAAGAACAGGTAGAACTGCCACAGCTCGCGCATGAATCCGGTGAGCACCATGCCCACGATGAATAATACCGCGCCCAACCTCATGGTCCAGCGCACACCATACCGGTCGCCCAGCCAACCTGCGGGAGGGCCGAACATGCCGGAGACGATCCACTGGAGGGCGAATCCCAGGCCCACGGCGCCGTAGCTCCATCCGAAGGAGTCAACCAGGCGTGGAATAAGGATGCTGGAGGAAGAGCGGAAAGACGAACTGAACAACCGCATGACGGCGCCCACCGCCACGATCACCCAGGCGTAATGAACCGGACGCCCGGCAACCACCAAGTTGGAAGGTTCGAGGTTGAATTTCGCCATTCGATCCTAAATCTCGCGCACTAGTTCGGCTGCGCCCAAATCCGCTGCCGCTGCGTCACTGCGCGGAGCATCGGTCATTAGCTGTATACTAAATAAGCGAAAAACTCGATACTGTCATCCAGAGACTATATAGCTTTGGGATGATAGCCTATAATGCGGCCAAAATGAAGGGGATTTGATGGACAAAAAATTGGCCCCGGAACCCTTCGGTGGAACCCGCCGAAATTCCTGGGCCATTACGTTGACATTGTGCTGAATACTTGTATAATCGTAGGTTACTAGCGCTATGCTCCAAGTGACGAATTCGTTCACCACACCTTTTTGTAGCCTTCCCCGGGATTTCCTTTCGCCGCATATACAGGCGCCTCAGGCATCTGGCCTCCCGGCCAATCTCGTCCACTCACGTTAAGGAGAATGGTAGATGGCTCTGTCTCCTGCTCTTAAAGGGCAACCTATGCAACTGCCCAGCGTCAAGACTTATGCCCAGATCCCTCAAATTATTGACGTCCCAAATCTGATTCAAAGTCAGATTCAGTCTTGGAATTGGATCAAGGCTGAGGGCTTAACCGAAGTATACCAAGAAATCTCTCCTATCGCCGATTACACCGGCAATAAATACGAGCTGCATTTCCTGGAACATTACTTCCGCGATCCCAAGTATTCGCCGCAGGAGAGCAAGGAACGGGAGATCACCTTTTCCCAGCCCCTCTACGTGAAAACCCGCCTGGTGATGAAAGAGACGGGCGAGATCAAGGAACAAGAGATCTTCATGGGCGATATCCCCATGATGACTAACAACGGCACCTTCATCATCAACGGCGCGGAGCGCGTGGTGGTGAGCCAGTTGGTCCGCTCGCCGGGGATTTATTTCGTTCTGGAACGTAACGCCATCAGCAACCGCAACCTCTGTTCCGCCAAGCTGATTCCGTCACGCGGCGCCTGGCTCGAGTTTGAGACCAGCTCCAAGGACATCATCTCGGTCAAAGTCGACCGCAAACGCAAGGTTTCCGCGTCCGTGTTCCTCCGCGCTCTGGGCGTGGCCGACGACGACACCATGATGGCCCTGTTCTCTGACATCGACACCGATGAGATTCACAACTACATGCAAACAACCTTGGACAAGGACCCTGTCCTTGAACCCAAGGACCTGAACTTCAAAGAGGACGACCTCCGATCGCTCTGGGAATGGCTCCACGAAGATAAAGACTTCGACGGCGACGCCGCACGGCGCATCGCGGCCGCCCAGATCGAGTTCTACCGCCGGCTGAGGCCGGGTGAACCGCCCAGCCTGGAGAACTCTCGGACCCTGATCCGGAACCTGTTCTTCGGTCCCCGACGGTATGACCTGGGCCGCGTTGGCCGTTATAAGCTGAACCGCAGGCTCGGACAGGCCACCAACAACGACCTGATGACGCTCAGTTTGGAAGACGTTGTTTCTGTTATTCGGACCATGATCCGCATCAACCAAGGCGAAGGCCGTCCCGACGACATCGACCATCTGGGCAACCGCCGCGTCAGAGCGGTGGGCGAACTGGTCCAGAACCAGGTCCGCGTCGGACTGCTCCGCATGGAGCGCATGGTCAAAGAGAAGATGACTTTGGTGGACCCCGAAGCCGCTGCGCCGCAAGGGCTGGTCAACATCCGGCCGGTGGTCGCCGCAGTACGGGAATTCTTCGGCGGGTCCCAGCTATCCCAGTTCATGGACCAGACCAACCCTCTGGCTGAGTTGACCCACAAACGGCGACTCTCGGCACTGGGTCCCGGTGGTCTATCCAGGGAACGGGCCGGATTCGACGTGCGGGATGTTCACTTCTCCCACTATGGCCGTATCTGCCCCATCGAGACCCCTGAAGGTCCCAACATCGGGCTGCTCAGTTCCTTGGCGTCCTTCGCCAGGATCAACCCATACGGCTTCATCGAGTCTCCTTATAGGAAGGTCTTTAAAAACCTGCCTCATGACTCTGATGATCTGAAAGGCCGGACAGTGACTCAGGCCGTCTTGGACCAAGACGGTAAAACCATCGTGGGCAAGGGCCGTGCCATCGGGGCCAACAAGATAAACGCACTGAAACAACTCCCCAAGGGCACGATCATTCCCGTTCAGCCCTTCGTCGCCTCCGGTGATGACGAAGTCGTCTATCTGTCTGCGGACCAGGAAGAAGACTTCTACGTGGCCCAGGCGAACGCGCATCTGGACCACCTGAACCAGTTTGTTCAAGACCGCGTCGAACTCCGGGTAGGTGAGGAATACACCCAAGAACCGGCTGACCTGATCGACTACATGGACGTTTCGCCCATGCAGATCATGAGTGTTTCGGCCGCGCTCATCCCGTTCCTGGAGCATGATGACGCCAACCGGGCCCTCATGGGTTCCAACATGCAGCGCCAGGCGGTGCCTCTATTGCGGCCCCAAGCGCCCGTGGTCGGCACCGGCATCGAGAGCCGCGTCGCCCGGGACAGCGGGCAATTGGTCCTGTCCGAGGTCAACGGTGTGGTGACATCAGTTACCGGCCGTGAGATCGTCGTGACCGATGAAGACGGAGAGCCGCACGTTCACTCCGTCATCAAGTTCTCCCGGACCAACCAGGGCACCTGCTTCGACCAGCGCCCCATCGCCACCAAGGGCGACGTAGTGGAGGTCGGCAGCGTGTTGGCCGACAGTTCCTCGACGGACCACGGCGAGCTGGCTCTGGGCCAGAACGTGCTGGTGGCCTTCATGTCCTGGGAAGGTTACAACTACGAAGACGCAATCATCGTCAGCGAGCGCCTCTACCGCGACGATTATTTCACCTCCATCCACATCGAAAAGCATGAGATGGAAGCCAGGGAGACCAAGCTGGGTCCCGAAGAGATCACCCGGGACATCCCCAACGTTGGGGAAACCAGTTTGCGCGACCTAGACGAACGGGGCATCATCCGTGTAGGAGCCGACGTTGGCCCTGGAGACATCCTCGTGGGCAAGGTCACTCCCAAGGGCGAGACCGAATTGACCGCGGAGGAAAAACTCCTGCGCGCCATCTTCGGAGAGAAATCCCGGGACGTTAAGGACACTTCTTTGCGCGTACCCCACGGGGAGCGTGGCAAGGTCATCGACGTCAAGGTACTGACCCGAGAAAACCGTGACGACCTGTCTCCGGGCGTGAACGAGGCCGTCAGGGTCTGGATCGCCCAAACTCGCAAGATCTCCGTTGGCGACAAGATGGCCGGCCGCCACGGTAACAAAGGCGTGGTCGCCAGGATCCTGCCCGAAGAGGACATGCCCTACATGGCCGACGGCACGCCGGTGGACATCATCTTGAACCCCATCGGTGTTCCTTCACGGATGAACCTGGGCCAGGTGCTGGAAACCCACTTGGGTTGGGCCGCCCGCGGCCTGAACTTCCGCGCCAACACTCCCGTTTTCGACGGCGCCGGCGACCAGGCGATTGAAGACGCATTGGCCCGCGTTTGGTTCACCGAACAGGCAGGTGCGACCAGCATCGGACCGGCCGACGGCTCCCCGGAGGTTGACTACCCTCAGGTGGACCGCTGGCTGGAAGAGAAGGGCTACAACCCCACGGAGATATTTGACGAGAAGAAATTCGGCGCCGCTCAAGAAGCTTGTCTCCGGATGTGGCTCGTTGACGCAGCCGGTGTCGACGCCAAGGAGATGTCCTTGGATGAACTGCGCAGGGCTGCCATAGATGTGCACCGCGAACGGCGCATCGCGCCGCCCACCTTCGGGAAGTTCGAACTCAGCGACGGACGGACCGGAGAGAACTTCGACCAACTGGTCACCGTGGGCAGCATCTATATCTTGAAGCTCATTCACTTGGTGGAAGACAAAATTCACGCGCGCTCCACTGGCCCCTACTCCATGATCACGCAGCAGCCGTTGGGCGGAAAGGCCCAGTTCGGCGGGCAGCGCTTCGGTGAGATGGAGGTCTGGGCGCTGGAGGCTTACAGCGCGGCATATAACCTACAAGAAGTACTGACGGTCAAGTCCGACGACGTCGCCGGACGCGTAAAGACCTATGAAGCGATAGTCAAGGGTGAACCCATCGGTCAGCCCGGCGTGCCGGAATCGTTCAACGTCCTGCTGAAGGAACTCCAGAGCCTGGGACTGGCTGTTGAGCTTTTGAACGAGGAGAACCGAGGCCCGCTCACCCAAAGCAACTCAGATGAAACAGATCTATTCCAGGCGCTGGAGACGATTTAATGGTCAGGATGGTAGATAGGGCGGAAGCTCCGGGGACTAACTTCAATGCGATCCGCATCTCAATTGCATCCCCTGAACAGATACTCAATTGGTCTCATGGCGAAGTAACCAAGCCCGAGACCATCAATTACCGCACCCTTCGTCCGGAGAAAGACGGTCTCTTCTGTGAGCGGCTGTTCGGACCCACCAAGGACTGGGAGTGCTTCTGCGGCAAGTACAAGCGCATCCGCTACCGTGGCGTCATCTGCGACCGCTGCGGCGTTGAGGTCACCCGCTCAAAGGTGCGGCGTGAGCGTATGGGGCATATCCGCTTGGCCGCGCCCGTAGCCCACATCTGGTTCAGCAAGACCACGCCCAGCCGGCTTGGTTTGCTCTTGGACCTGTCCCCCAGAAACCTGGAAAGGGTGCTCTACTTCGCCCAGCACATCATCGTGACTGTGGACGAAGACGCACGTCTGGAAGCCATCGAACTGGAACAGGCCAAATTCGATCTGGAACTGAAGAAGGCGCGCCGGCAGGCTGAAGCCCGGACCGAGGCGCTGAAGGCACGGCTCGGTGGGGACGATACGCCCGACGACGCCGCAGAAGCGGGCGATGACGCTGAGAGGGAAGACGTAGTCGAAGAGGCCGTCGCTGAAGTTGCTGAAGAGGCATCGGAAGAAGCCAATGATGACGCCGGGGACGAAGATACCGAGTCCGCTCCGCTAGAAGTGCCCGAATTGGAGATGGACCCCATCGCCATCCAGGCTGAGATCGACGCCGTAGCCGACCAATTGGCCACGGAAGAAGGTCAGCTGGAAGAGCAACACAAGGCCGCCATCAACGAGCTGGAAGACCTCCGGGTACACAAGCTCATCGCCGAGACCCGGTACCGGGAACTTAAAGAGGCCTATAGCGACGTGTTCGAAGCGAACATGGGCGCCGAAGCCATCTTGGCCATCCTCAAGACCGTCAACCTGGAAGCCCTCAAAGACGAATTGGTCACTGAGATGCATTCCACGTCCGGCCAACGTCGGAAGAAGGCCATCAAACGACTGCGTGTCGTGGAGTCCTTCCGCAAAAGCGGCAACCGCGTAGAGGACATGATCCTCTCAGTGCTGCCGGTACTACCACCTGAGTTGCGCCCCATGGTGCAATTGGACGGCGGCCGGTTCGCCACCAGCGACCTGAACGACCTCTACCGCAGGGTGATCAACCGGAACAACCGGCTGAAGAGGCTCATGTCACTGGGCGCTCCTGAAATCATCATCCGCAATGAAAAGAGAATGTTGCAGGAGGCCGTCGACGCGCTAATCGACAATGGCCGCCGAGGACGCCCCATCCAGGGCAGCCACAACCATAAGCTGAAATCCCTATCAGACCTGCTGCGCGGCAAGCAAGGCCGTTTCCGGCAGAACCTGTTGGGGAAGCGCGTGGACTACAGCGGACGCTCTGTCATCGTCGTGGGACCCGAACTCAAGATGGACCAGTGCGGTCTGCCCAAACGCATGGCTCTGGAGCTGTTCAAGCCGTTCGTCATGCACCGATTGGTGATCCTGGGCATAGCGCCCAACATCAAGAATGCCAAGCGCATGGTCGAGCGGGCAAGGGGCGAGGTCTGGGACATCCTGGAAGACGTGATCAAAGACCGTCCCGTGCTCCTCAACCGCGCCCCCACGCTGCACCGGTTGGGCATCCAGGCATTCATGCCCGTGCTCATCGAGGGCAACGCCATCCAGATCCATCCGTTGGTCTGTTCGGCCTTTAACGCGGACTTCGACGGCGACCAGATGGCGGTCCACGTACCACTGTCCCGGATGGCGGTGCTGGAAGCCAAAGAGATAATGCTCAGCACCCACAACATGCTGTCGCCCGCGTCCGGAGACCCGCTCGTGGCGCCCACCCTCGATATGGTCATGGGCTGCTACTACCTGACCCAGATCCGGGAAACCAGCGTCGGCGCCGGAAGCAGATTCAATGACTTCGACGAGGCCCGTATCGCTTACGCGTCGGACCTGATAGATCTGCACGCACCCATCCAAGTCCGCGAGGTTCGCCACTTCGACGGAGAATGGGCGGAGACCACTCTGGGCCGGATGATCTTCAACGAGATATTGCCAGAGCGGATCGGATTCCAAAACATCCTGATGGACCGCGATGCCCTGAAGGACCTGACTGCGAGCCTCTACCGGACTCTTAGCAATGAAGAAACAGCTGAGGTACTGGACGGCGTCAAGGACCTGGGCTTCCATTACGCCACAACGTCAGGCATCACCATCGCGATTAACGACATCCAGGTTTCCGCAAAAAAACCCCAGGTGTTGGAAGAGACCACCGAACTGGTCAACGACTTCGAAGAACAATTCCTCTCGGGTCTGATCTCAGAGGAAGAGCGTTACGAGAAAACCGTGGACGCCTGGACCAAGGCTTCTGACCGGACCACAGAGTTCGTGCAAGAAGAGCTGCCCAACTACGGCGGCATCGCGGTGATGGCCGTTTCGGGCGCCAAGGGTAACATCTCCCAGATCAAACAGATGGCTGGGATGCGCGGTCTGATGAGCAACCCGAAAGGGCGAATCATCGACCTGCCCATCAAGTCCAGTTTCCGTGAGGGCCTGACCGCCCTGGAGTACTTCATCTCCACTCACGGAGCGCGTAAAGGTCTGGCCGATACCGCGCTCAGGACCGCTGATAGCGGTTACCTGACCCGGCGGCTGATCGATATCGCCCAAGAAGTGATCATTCTGGAAGAGGATTGCGGGACTCTCGACTGCTTTTGGGTCGTTCCGCGTCCCGAAGACGAGACTGGCAAAACCCTGCCCGAGCGGGTCAACGGGAGGCTGGCCGCCGCGCCGGTGGCTCATCCCGAGACCGGCGAGATAATGGTAGAGCGCAACCAGATGATCGACCCGGAAATTGGCCAGGCTATGGCCGATGCGGGTATAAGAGAAGTCCCGGTACGTTCACCTTTGAACTGTGAATGTCGCCGCGGTGTGTGCCAGTCCTGCTACGGCAGGCTGCCCGCCACCGGCATGACAGTGGAGATGGGCCAAGCCGTTGGCATTATCGCCGCCCAGAGCATCGGCGAGCCCGGCACACAATTGACCATGCGGACGTTCCACACCGGCGGTATCGCCGGTCTGGATATCACCAGCGGTCTGCCCAGGGTGGAAGAGCTTTTCGAGGCCCGCATACCCAAAGGCGCGGCCATCTTGGCCGACATAGACGGCACGGTAGAACTGGAAGCGGACGAAGAGGGCCGGCGCCTGCGTTTGGTCAGCCGGGAAGAATTCCGCGAGGACTACCTCGCGCCCGAAGACGGCCTGATTCTGGTTGACGAGGGTGAAGAAGTGGAACCGGGAACGGTCCTGGCCACAGGCATGCCTGCGCTCAAGGGCAGGAAGTCCAAGGCCGCCATCAAGAAGGCCGCCGAAGCAGCGATCGAAGCTGCGGCGTCCGGAGAGGGCGAACCCATCGAACAGGTCGTGGCCAACATCGGAGGCCGGGTTGAGATCGACTCCGGCGTCATCTCCATCGTTTGGGACGATGTGGAGGTCAGGGAGCACCTGATCCTCGCCTCTTCTTACATGTTGGTCAAAGACGGCGATAATGTCCGGGCCGGCGACCCGCTAATCAGCGGACCGCTCAACCCCCACGATATCCTTCACATTCGCGGAAAGGATGACCTGCAGAGTTACCTGGTGGACCAGGTGCAACAGGTCTATCAGTCTCAGGGCGTGGGTATCCACGACAAGCATATCGAGATAATCCTCCGGCAGATGCTCCGCCGCGTTCAGGTGGAGTCCACCGGAGACTCAGAATTCATTCCTGGCCAGATGGTCGACAAATTCCAATTCCAAGACCAGAACGCCAAGGTCTTGGCCGAAGGTGGAGAACCCACCACCGCCAAGCCCATCTTCCTCGGCATCACCCGGGCATCGCTGCTGACCGATAGCTTCCTGTCTGCGGCCTCCTTCCAGGAGACCACCAGGGTGCTGACCCAAGCGGCGGTGAGCGGAGCACAGGACTGGCTCCAGGGACTGAAGGAAAACGTCATCATCGGTCGGCTCATCCCTGCCCGGGTGGAGATTCCCGGCATGGAAGAAATGCTGAAGTCCAAACCGGTGCCGGAGATCACGGCGGTGTCCCCAGGCGGATGGTTGGGTGCCACAGGAGCCTCAGATGGCCCCACCGAAGGCGGCTCAAACGGCACTTTCGACCAGGCGTCTGACGAAGACGAAGCAGACCGTCCCAATATTTTCGCCGAAACCGATGGGGCTGGCCCGCCATCGGTAATGGACGCCGAGGACGACGTAGTGGAAGACACGCTCGATGACGATGAGCACGATTCCACGGATGAGGTCCAAGAGGATGTCCTGGAAAATGCCCCGGAAAACGTGCTTGACGACGACGAAAAGCCCAGCGATTTGGATATAGCCGAGAGCGGGGAACTTAGCACCAACGGCCTCAGCCCCGAGGGCGGAAACGGTGCAAGTCCGTCCTTTGGAGAAGAGGATGCGGAGGGGACCGACGAACCAAGCGCCGCCACAGACGGTGAGGGAGCCGAATAGAACGGAGTCTGTTCGGGGGTTGGACCTAGCGGTAGATCTGGCCCCTAACAACCCCCATCATCTGTGGTTGTCCAACCCGGTGATGATTGCCTCCGGGACCTTCGGGTATGACGGTTACGGCAGGGGAATCACTGAGGATATGAATTTGGGCGACCTGGGCGCGGTGGTCCCCAAGACGTTCACACGCCTACCCCGGGAAGGCAACCCCGAGCCACAATGGTTCCCCAAGTCCTATCGAGAGGCCTGGGACGCCGGCGACCGCCTCTTCTTGAACGCCATCGGCCTCACGAATCCCGGCATCGAAGCGGCCATGAGGGAAGTGACGCCCAACTGGGACGCGTGGAACGCAACTTGTATCCTCAGCTTCTCCTCCGATACCGTGGCGCAGTTCGGCGAGATGGCCGCCATGGCCGGCCAAGGCACCGGGTACCGCGCCATCGAACTCAATCTCAGTTGCCCCAATGTGGAAGACGGCTCTCTTTTCGGCCACAGCCCCGAACTCACAGCCCAGGCCGTCGCCTCCGTAAGGGCCGAAACGGACCTGCCGGTGCTGGCCAAACTAGCGCCGAATGTGCCCGATATCGTCGAGATCGCCCGCGCGGCAGTCGACTCCGGGGCCGACGCTCTAACCATCTGCAACACCGTGCCTGCCATGCGTATCGACATCACCTCCCGTCAGCCGGTACTGGGAAATATCACCGGCGGCCTCTCGGGCGAGGGTCTGCGCCCCATCTCGCTGAACCTCGTCTATCAGGTATCAAATGCGTTGGACGTGCCGATCATCGGCGTAGGGGGGATATTCTCCGGAGAGCACGCAGCCGAATACATCCTGGCCGGAGCCTCCGCCGTACAGATAGGCAGCGCCAATCTGATGGGGCTGTCGGCGCCTTGGCGAATCTTGGCGGAGCTTCAGGACTGGATGCAACAGTCCGGAGTCACCAACCTCCGAGGGCTCGCCTAAAGGGCCTGCCAGGCCGCTAACCCGCGCTTAGGTGGCGTGCATCCCCCGTTGGCTTTGGATACAATATAGTTGGTTTTCGCCGCATCTGGCAGTCTCACGCGGTAAGAAACCGGCACAAACATAACGCCGGCCCGTCTATGGCGCCGATCCTAGAGGTCTGATTTCCCATGGTATCCGTTCTCCAAAAAGTGCTTGGCGACCCCAACGAAAAGGCGCTCAAGAAGTTAACTCCCTTCGTCAGGGAGATCAATGAGCTGGAGCCTGAATTCCAGAAGATGACCGACGAGGAACTTTTGGGTATGACTGGTGAATTCCGGTCGCGTCTGGCTGCGGGAGAAGGACTGGAAGATATCATGGCCGAGGCCTTTGCCACGGTGCGGGAAGCGGCGCGGCGAAACCTGAAACAACGCCATTACGATGTACAGCTCATCGGCGGGCTGGTCCTCCACAGGGGACAGATCGCCGAGATGAAGACCGGCGAGGGCAAGACACTTGTGGCCACCCTGGCCGTCTACATCAACGCGCTCGAAGGAAAAGGTGTCCACGTAGTCACGGTGAATGACTACCTGGCCCGCCGCGACCCGGTCTGGATGGGCTCGATATACCATGCCCTTGGCCTGACCGTTGGGTGCCTGCAGCACGACGTTAGTTTTATCTACGACCGCGAGGTCAAAGATGCTCCGGCGGGTATGGAGTTTCTCCGCCCCGCCTCACGTCCGGAAGCCTATCAAGCTGATATCACCTACGGAACCAACAACGAATTCGGCTTCGACTACCTCAGAGACAACATGGCGCTGGACAAGGCCAACCGAGTCCAGCGAGACCTGAATTACGCCATCGTTGACGAGGTCGACAACATACTCATCGACGAGGCCCGTACCCCTCTGATCATCAGCGGCCCGGCGGAAGAACCGGTCCAGCTCTACCAGAGCTTCGCCAAGCTGGTGACCCGGCTGGAAGAAGAAACCGATTTCACCATCGACGAGCGCACCCAATCGATATCTCTGACCGTCGAAGGCATCTCCAAGATGGAGAAGTGGACCAATACAACCAACCTCTACGACCCGGAGAATTACCACCAGGTCCATTACATGGAGAACGCTCTTACCGCCGAGATCTCCAAGATTCGCGATAAAGACTACGTGATACAGGACGGCGAAGTGGTCATCGTCGACGACTTCACCGGCCGGCTCCAACCCGGCCGCCGGTGGTCCGATGGTCTGCATCAGGCTGTTGAAGCCAAAGAGAACGTCAAGATACAGCGCGAGAGCATCACCTACGCCACCATCACCCTCCAGAACTACTTCCGCCTGTACCAGAAGCTTTCCGGCATGACCGGAACCGCGCTCACCGAGTCCGACGAGTTTTACAAGATCTATGGGCTGGAAGTTGTGGCCATACCCACGAATCTGCCCATGGACCGGAACGACCACTCAGACCTCGTTTTCCAGACCGAAGACGGCAAGTGGAACGTCGTCATCGAAGACATAGCCACGTTGCATGAATCCCACCAGCCGGTCCTGATTGGCACCACTTCCGTGGAGGATTCTGAGTACCTGAGCGAGCGTCTGAAGAAACGGGGAGTCCCCCACCAGGTGCTGAACGCCAAGAACCATGAGCACGAGGCCACCATCGTCGCCCAGGCGGGCCGCCTTGATGCCGTAACCGTGTCCACAAACATGGCTGGCCGCGGCACAGACATCGTGCTGGGCGGCAGCGACACCGGCCGGGACGGCTGGAAAGACGAGCACGACAAAGTCATCGGATTAGGCGGGCTTTACGTCGTCGGCACCGAACACCACGACGCACGACGGATCGATAACCAGTTGCGGGGCCGCGCCGGACGCCAGGGCGACCCGGGCAGTTCCCAGTTCTACGTTTCCTTGGAAGATGAGCTGATGCAGCGGTTTGGCGGAGACCGGATCAAATCGATCATGGGCTGGGCCGGGCTGGACGAAGAAACGCCGGTGGAGAACAAGATCATCACCAAGTCGATCGCCGGCGCTCAGGTCAAGGTCGAAGGCTATCACTTCGACATGCGAAAACACCTTCTGGACTATGACGACGTGCTCAACAAACAGCGCGAGGTCATCTACGAGGACCGCTTCGAGACCCTGAGCGGCGAGTCGCTTAAGGTGAAATTCGTGGACATGTTGCGCCGTGAATTTGCCGAAGCGGCGGGCCACCATCTGCCGGGAAAACACATCGACAACTGGAACCCTGCCGGTCTGATCGACGAATTACATCAGATCTGTCCCCTTCCCCCGGAACTGGCCACCGAAGACCAGATCTACGAGTGGGACCGAGACCAGATATCCGAGATCCTGAACGATTTCGCCGCGACAGTGTACGAAACGCGGGACCAGGACGTAGGAGAAGAGCAAGCGCGGACCATCGAGCGGTTACTGCTGCTACGGGCCATCGACACCCACTGGGTGCAGCATCTAACGGCTATGGAGAATCTGCGCACCGGAGTTGGGCTGCAAGCCTACGGCCAACGGGATCCGCTGGTCGTATACCGGTCTGAAGGCAACA
>Ga0209445_1000182_pt1 | contig 35651 bp, 29 predicted proteins | sample MarorgKNORR_S2LV_4_FD_188223 | JGI IMG/M metagenome (GOLD analysis project Ga0209445, IMG submission 188223) | Marine microbial communities from the Southern Atlantic Ocean, analyzing organic carbon cycling - NADW_A/KNORR_S2/LV (SPAdes) (version 2) | ecosystem: Environmental > Aquatic > Marine >... | reverse complement strand
AGTCGGTTTCATTTGGTCTATTACTTCTTGATTAGAATTGGTGGTCACAATCTGGGAGTAGTTCCAGGCACTTAAACTATGTCTACCAACATCCTCCACTGATCTACGTGCTGTACGATGGTTCAAGGGTTGGGGCATGTACCAGGTCCCCATAAGATCTTCACCTACTATTTCTTCTTTTTCGCAGGAAATTAGGCCAAGGGATAAGACAAGTATACCCCGAACGATAAATGATTTTTTTATGATAATTTTCCCCATCAAAACCGTTTGATTAAAATTACGCATAATTTCTTTTAGTTGTGGTGATAGAAATCACTGTTTCCAGCAAACGGGAAATAATGGATGTTCAAGATTGTCTCCCTGGTTATATGTTGATAACTCCGGGAAAGGCGGCGATGTTTCACCAGGGCGTTTACCAAAAACAGCATCATCTCCCAACCACCTGGAGGATACAGCGCGACGTCTTCTTAAATTATCTGGATTATCTGCCCCAGAATGAAGTGTTTTAAAATGAAATACAATACAGTCACCGGGCGCCATGTCCCATGATAAAATAGTATATTTTTCACGTTCACTTTCTATATTGGGAAGTGATTCAAAACTGCCTGGTGAATAATCGTATTCTTTATTGGTTAAAAATTTTAATGGCATGAACATTTTCCCCCAGGTGTGGGAACCGGAAACGAATTCCAAACCAGATTCTTTTGGCACGGGGTCCAGAGGCAGCCAGATGCTGCAAACCTGCTCCCCATCAATGCAGTAATAAGGCTGATCATGGTGCCATGGTGTTCGTTCAGAAGTTTTGGGCTCCTTGACTAATATATGTTCGTGGAAAAGGCGGACTTGGCTTGACTGGATTACTCGCCCCGCAATCTCTGCAGCGGGGGAAAAAAATAAAAAATCTTTATATTCTTCAAACCGGTCCCAATTACAGTAATCATCATAAAAATCGCCTTCCTTATTTTCTGGTGTATACTGGCAAGCATAAGGACCTGGATCTTTTCGGTTTTTTTCAATACCAACAGCAAGTTGATCTAGCCATTTTTGTTCAAAAACGTTTCGTAAACAAATGACCCCGTGTTGTTGAAATGCTTTGACTTCTTCCTGAGATATCATCCCTGGTTTACTCGACCGTAAAAAATCTGCTGAACTTCAGGACTGTTCATTACACCGGGTCGGTCTTTGTAACAGAGTGTGGCCACATAGCGTGTTTTATTCCCTGCCACTGGTGTTACGCGATGCAAAGAATAAAATCCGGCAAAAATCAATATGTCCCCCGGCTCGACCGGAAGGGAAAGAATTCCATCTTCCGCGCCTCCTAGGATAGAACCTAGTTTGAAATATTTATCATTATCCTCATTTCTTAAATCAGGGACACATTCGAAAATACCTCCGGATTCCGGTTTCTGAATCATGAGTGTGATAGTTACCTGGGATTCATCATAATGCCAGCCGTGGTTCTGGCCTTCCTCCATCACATTGATCGTTAAAGCTGCCATGGGGTCTGCCATGGGATAGAGTTTATGTCCAAGCACAGCCGATAAAAATTCTTTCACTGGGCTCCAGTTATATAATTGGTGTAGGGCATGGGATGGTGAGATGATGTCATATGGTATGGAATTCAAAGAAGTGGACTGTTTTTGGCGGCGAGGGTGATCTTCAGGTAATGATAAATCATCTTTATCCAAAAATGGATTATGGGAATCACGGCAGGCATAGGATTCTGGCAATACTATATCTGCTTCTCTTGCCATTCTATTTAAAATATCCTGTTTAATTACACCCTTCATGATGGATGCGCCATTTGCTTCAAGCGCATTTTTGTGGATATCCACCAGCCGCTGCCATTCAGGTGTCCCGCTGGGGACAAAGGGAAAGCGATCCAAATCAATATATTGGTTAGTTGAAGGATTCATGATAGGGCAATATTAATTGTTTTCTCCTTTGTGATGCACACTAAATTCCCAGTCTTGTAATTTCAACAGAATTATGGAAGCATCCCCCAAACTCAAGCGGCAATTAGGTCTATTTGATAGTACCATGATGGTTATTGGTATTGTGATTGGTTCCGGTATATTTATGACAACTGGTTTAATGGCAGAAACACTGCCCTCACCATCTTTGATATTGATAGCCTGGGTATTGGGTGGTGTCATGATGCTGGCTGGTGCATTGACTTATGCCGAATTAGGGGCTGCTATGCCAAAAGCTGGCGGGCAGTATGTTTATCTACGGGAAGCTTACGGGCCATTGCCAGCATTTCTATTTGGATGGGTGGCCTTCATTGCCTATCTCACTGGAACCAATGCAGCCATTGCTGTTGCTATAGCGGAACATATGGGATCTTTTTTCCCTACACTATCACCAGGGAATATCATCTTGGATTTAGGTTTTTATCATTTGTCATCCGGTCAGCTTATGGCCTTAACCATTATATTTGGGTTGTCCTTGGTAAATTATTTGGGAGTGGTATTGGGGAAATGGGTCCAAAATGTACTTACAATTTTGAAAATAGGTTCAATTCTGGTATTTGCTCTGATCGGACTTTTTGTTACAACCAATGTCAGCATAGATTATACTTTGAATCCCACCGGCTTGTCCTTTGGCCAGATCCTCATGGGAATTGGGGTAGCGCTAATTGCGGTAAACTGGACAGTGGGCGGCTGGGATTATGTGACCTTAGTATCGGGAGAAATCAAGTCACCGGGAAAAAACCTGCCACGGGCTTTAATCTTCGGAACGCTTGCAATCATTTCTTTGTACATTTTGATTAACCTTGCCTATTTAAAATCAATGCCCATTTCACAAATAGCTGGAGAAGTCAAAATTGGTGAAGCCTCAGCACGCGCTTTATTTGGGAATGGTATTGCTGGTTTATTCACCGTGGCCGTAATGCTTTCTATGTTTGGTTCATTAAACGGAAATATTTTAGTTGGCCCAAGGGTGACCTATGCTATGGCAAAGGACGATTTGTTTTTCAAACAGGCTGCTGATGTACATCCCAAATATCGTACGCCCGGTAATGCAATTATTTTACAGGGAATCTGGGCGGGAATTTTAACTCTGACCGGTACCTTCAAAGAATTAATTACATTGGTGGTTTTTGTGAATTTTATGTTGTGGATCGCGGCGTCATCCACTGTATTTGTTCTGCGTAAAAAACAACCGGACCTGCATCGGCCTTATAAAGTTTGGGGATATCCTTGGGTCCCAGCTTTGTTTATCCTTTTTTCTCTGGCAATAATGGTGAATACTTTTTTTGAATCGCCAGGCCAATCCTTGATGGGGTTGGGGTTAACCTTTATGGGACTACCGGCGTATTATTATTGGAATAAACGTAAAATTGAAGGTGGTTAATAAAAACCGCTTAGAAATTAGTCGCTCACATCTTTGGAATATTCATCTCCGTAATATTTACTGGTGATACTGGTATGAAATTTCTCTGCGCGGATTGGCTCATATTTTGGATTTTTAAGATTGGGTAACACTTCCAGAATTTCGTCTTCCCAAACATAAATTGCCATGGGGAACGAAACACGCGACTTACCAATTAGATTAGACTCTTGCGGCCGGCTGACCCGGTGAGTTGTAGAAGGGAAAACATCATTGCTGATCCGTTGCATGTAGTCTCCCGTATTAAGAATGATATCGCCAAATTTTGGTTTTAATCGTATCCATTTCATATTCTTTCGATTCAGGACCTGCAAACCTTCTATGCTCTGTGAAGGTAAAATGGTAAATAGATCAATATCTTCATGACCCAACATCCGACCGCCACCTGAATCCAACTGTTCCGCAGTCATGGGCGGATAATAATTGAGACGGAACCCAAAATTTGTATTAGTAAGCTTCTGATTAAAACAATAGGGATCAGTCCCAAGGTATGTTAGCATACTCTGCATGAGTGGTAAAATCAACTTTTCCTGTGCTTTTACAATCTGTCGGAAAAAAGGTTCATATCCAGATAGTGGCCAAAAGTTCGTTTCATTATAATTCAGATTATTATCCACATCGAATGCCCTGCGGCAGAACACCCATCCTTCAACCAGGTCTGGATGAATGATGGTGGTTGTTTTCATCGGGAAATATCCTTGGTTTACTGACCCGAAGCGTCGCGCTTCGTATTTCATCCGTTCTTCGAAAGTGGTCTCTTCAAAAAATCCAATAATTTTTTGTTCTGCTTTGTGATATAGATTTGGGTCTATACCATGGTTGGTAATAATAGCAAACCCAATTTCTTCTAAGGCAGACCCTAGCTCTGTAACGAAACGAATTTTGTCATCGGTAAACAAGCGGAAATCAACCGATTTGATTTCAAAATCTGTATCAAATTCTTCCTGGTCAGGGTGTTCAGATAAATGGTAGACCTGATCTTTACGCACCTGTTCATAACGGCGAAATTCGCGATTTAGGGATTCGATTCCCTTTTCGGTGGATTTTGTTTTTTTCATTTCATTTCAGGTTCTAGATCAACACCTAATCCATCTGCAATACGATTGATGTAATTGAAATAGCCCACAACTTGGGCTGCATCACTGATTGCATCTTGGGATAAACCTGCGTCTTCTAAAATTGTTATGTCTGACTTTGACATTTCACCCGGTGTTTTTGTTAGCTTTTCTGCCCACAGGCACAAAGATTTGTCCTGTACTGATAAATCAGCTTTATGCCAATCGTGTTTTAAATGTTCTGCAAGAATATCATCTTTTACTTCATCCCGGAAGTCATTACCATGTGCTTCGATTCAGTAATAGCAGTGGTTTACCTTAGAAACCACGGTGGCAAGCATTTCACGTTGGGCACGGGATAGATCTGACTTACCAAACATAATTGTTAAATACATAGCCATGGCATCCCGCAGGGCTGCAGGACTACGGCTCATAATTTTAAGTATATTAAAAACTTTCCCCGAACGCAATATACCCTTTTCATATTCCTTTTTGAGAATTCCTTTTGCATCCTGTTCATCAATAATATCAATGTATGTCATACTGTTTCCTGCTCAACCAATTGAAAGTCCTTTGCCATCCGTGCTTCATAATCGAATCCTTCTTTTTTCCCCGCTGATCGCCCAAGGAAATAAACGAGCGTACCTAATGTCACACCTCCCAGTGTCCATAAAAATACGTCTGCAATAATCTGGGCCATAAAAAACCCCATCGATATCACGGTAATACCACCTAATAAATATAGTACCCACACAGGCGGCTTGAATCCGGCCGATTCATATAATGGTTTATTAACGGTTGGCATGGCAATAAGTGCCAGGCCCTGTATGATGTAAATAATGAAAATACCAATCAGGCCAGTACTCATAAGAAAATAAGCGGATTTACTCCATACCAAGCCAGTGCATATGATGCCGCTAATGATAAGGCTTATATGGGGTGTTCGCCATTTAGGATGAACCGCCGCCAAAAAAGTAGGCAATAGGCGATCTTCACTGAACACAAACAGCATTCGAGAGGGTACTAGGATTGAACCGTTAATGCTGGTTAAAAATGCGCTCATGGCACCTATGGCAACAATATTTGATCCCCATGGGGGCAAGTACACAGCAGATGCGTCAGCCATAGCAGACTGGGACTGCGCCAGTGTATCCGCAGGTAAAACGCCAAAGGCCACAAAAGCCATAAAGAAAAAAATGAATACGGAAGCTAATACACCCTTTACAAATATCATTGGCAGTGTTTTGGTAGGGTTTTTGGTCTCGCCGGCTACCTGCGCCAGAGTTTCAAAACCTGCATAACTGAAAAACAGCATTGGCATGGCCTTCAGCAATCCATTGAATCCTTTGGGTAGCAGGGGATCATAATAGCTCAAATCCACGGCGAATAGACCCGGAATGACCAATACCAGAATACTAAAAATCAATACCGCTAGCATAGCCGTTTGAATATGGCCGTAATGACGTACGCCAAATAAATTAACGCCATAAAAAAATACCATGGTAATCGTAGCCCATAAACGGGGATCCGTACCCGGGATAAAAAAAGTCATGTATTCACCTAGGCTGGTAGACATAAATGAAATGGCGCCGATAAAAGCCAGCAGTTTCATCCACATAGCAATGAATCCCAGGTAGTAATTCCCAAAGGTACGGGAGATATGGATGTATGCGCCCCCTGGGCGCATACCCAATGGGGTAGAAATAAAAACGCTATAGGCCAGGGCGGTACTGAGCACAATCGGTGCAAACAGCAGATAGGCCCAGGGTACAGCTGATCCGGCTACCGCTCCAGCTTCTCCGGTTACACGGAAGATACCGGCACCAACTAAAATGCCAATAATAGTTGCATAGCCAGAAAGTTTGCCCAGATCGCGTTTTAGTGTAGCCATAGAACAATGCAAAAGTAGGCGTTGAGATGTACCGATGTCAAGATAAGGGCCTAGTAAACTTTAATTATAAGGAATGGGCGGTAAAAATCCGCCCGTGATTTCAGTGATCAGTTTTGCAAATTCGATGGTAGTTCTATCTTCCAGATAAGGACCAATTATCTGCATACCGATCGGCATATTATCGCTTGATAAACCAATGGGGACATTGGTGGCGGGCAATTGACCTGCATTTGCCAGCCCAGGCCAAACGATTAAGTCGCTGTAAGGTCGTTCAACCTCATTGACCATAATGTTACGCCCATGAAAATCGTGATGGTGATCATGATCAAAAGCAGAACGAACGGTCGTAGGGCATAGAAGAATATCAAAGGATTCAAAGAATAGATTCCATTTTTGTCTGATTCGCTGTCTTTTTTCATTGGCAGAAAGCCAGTCTGTATGGGAAATGAGTGAATTACGGATTTGTCGTGCTCTCGGAGATTGATCTTCAGGATTTAACTTTGGCAGTGCTGTTTCCATTTCTTCAATCACTTTTTTTGGATAACCGGTTGCCATAATTGGGGCCAATAATTTGCCATAAATTTTATCGTTCATTTCTAAAGAAAAATCGGGCTGGGTATTTTGGACTTTTGCCCCGCTATTGGCCACTTGGTCAGCTGTTTTTTGTATCAGATTAATCGTCTCTAAATCAACCGGGCAATAGGGATCATCCAGCCAAATGCCAATTGTATAGTCTGAGAGTTTATTATACCGGGCTGGTGGCAGTTGTAATATCCAGGCATTGGATTCTGATTCTGTTGGACCGGATAAAACATTCATCATGAGTTCAAGATCTTCTGCCGTACGGGTAATTGGACCAACTACTGCCAAGTTATTTTGACCAGCCATAGCTCCCGGTGGTGGTGGCATGTGACCATTCATAGGTATAACGCCATGGCTGGGTTTATGTCCGTATGCACCGCAAAAATGGGCTGGAGTACGGATAGAGCCGCCAATATCACTTCCCAATTCTACCGGTGTCATCCCGCTGGCAACAGCTGCCGCTGCTCCACCGGATGATCCTCCCGGCGTTTTGGTAATATCCCAGGGGTTGTTCGTGGTGCCGTAAATATCGTTAAAAGTCTGGATATCGGCTGAAAATAAGGGCACATTGGTTTTGCCAAAGATGATTGCACCGGCGTCAATCAGTTTTTGGACCGCCTCTGCATTGGTTTCAGGCATATGATTCTCCCACATTTTGGCGCCGCCTGTAGAAGCAATACCGACCACTTCAAAAGCATCTTTTATAGTCATGGGCAAGCCATGAAGTAAGCCCCATGAATCTCCTCTTGATAAAGCTTCATCAGCCTTTCGGGCACGCTCCATGGCCCGATCTGTATCCAACTGAACAACAGCATTGATTTCGGGATTTATTTTTTCTATTCGTTTGAGGTGTGCTGTGAGTGTTTCAACAGATGAGAGTTCGCCATTTTGAATGGCAGATAAAATTTCGACGGCGGATTGGTACACAATTAATCGAAATCTAGAATGAATCTTTTCATGGATTCATAACAGTTGACCAGGCTCGCTAAACTGACCCATTCATCAACGGCATGGGCTCCATGACCAGCTGGACCAAATAAGATGGAGGGAATACCTGCTTGTGAGGCAAGAGCTGAATCTGCCCAGTAGGACATACCATTATAATTTGTATTACCGGCTGCTTTTTTGAGTTTTACTACCAAATCATCCTTGGGTATTTCATTCGGAGGACGGTTGAATGTCTGCCGTGCTTTAACTGTGTGATCACCATTTGCGTTTTCAATTGCAGATATCACACGCTTCAACTCCGTGTCCAACTTATCTTGGGATTCGCCAGGTAAAATGCGCCTTTCCCAATTCAGTTTTGACATGGCGGCGATCACACTCTGACCAGTGCCCCCTGAAATTAAGCCTGGATGAAGAGTGGCATGACCCAGATAAGGGTGAGGTTTTTCCTGGGCTAATTCCTGATTAATTATTTCCAATTCCTGTAATGCAGCTCCTAATGGGAAAATGGCATTAATGCCTTCTTCCGGACGGCTGCCATGGGCCGCCAGACCTTCAATCTCAATTTCAAACCATGCATATCCCTTGTTGCTTATGCCAATGGATTCTTCCGTAGGCTCCATGAATATTCCTAAAAACGGTTTTGCAGGGAGGGAGGGTAGGTAATGTTCCACTAGGTGTTCCATACCCATACTTAGGCTCTCTTCATCTGCCACAAAAGTAAAGGCAAGTGAAATGGGACAAGGTTGATCTTTAAAATAAGCTGCCAGTCCCATTTGTACTGCACATCCTGCCAGCATGTCGTAAGTACCGCGGCCGTAAAGCTTATCGCCATCTTTGCGGAGATTAAATGGATCGGTCATATCTTCAATACCGACCGTATCCAGATGGCCATTCATCAGTAGAATTTTTTCCGGGTTGGCTCCTTTGAGGAAGGCAGTGGTATTACAGCGATCCCCATTAATGGTATGCACTTGGGTTGGAATGCCTAATTGATGAAAATGGCGGGAAACATATTCGGCAATCTCGCGCTCTTGTTGCCCCTCCGTGGAAAGGTCTGGATTTACTGAATTAATGTGAACCAGTTTAGTCAGGTATTGGATCAGTTGATCTTGCAATTTTTTGCTCCTATCTAAGCCCAAAGATACCGGCGAATGGAAAATAGATGCAACGACCTCAACACTATTGTAGATTTACAGCAGGATCAAACTTTAAAAGATAAAGGCATTGCCATGAAAAAGATATTTTTATTCACTATTTTTGTTATTGCCGGTTGTAGCAAAAAGGAGATCACAACCGGTATGGCAGCTGCAGCAGAAAAGGTATTCGGTCTCAATTTTACTGCATCGGAGCGTGATTCCCTATTGGATGGCCTGAATGAACGCCTTGGGCAATATGATCAATTACGTACGATTGATTTACCAAATCATGTCGGATATCCCTTGTATTATAATCCTATTGTGGATGGTAGCAATCTGCCCCGGGGACGGGACCGTTTTCAATTCACTGAAATTTCTGCTGTGCGGCCCGAGAATTTAGAACAGTGTGCTTTCATGACAATTCCGGAGCTAGCATACCTCATTAGAACCCAACAGGTAAAGTCAGAAGAATTGACGCGGATGTACCTAGAACGCTTAAAGCGATATGGACCTGAACTGGAATGTGTGGTTACGATTACGGAAGCGTTGGCAATTCAACAGGCTCAGAAAGCAGATCTAGAGATTGCACGGGGGAGATACCGTGGACCACTCCACGGTATTCCCTGGGGAGCAAAAGATTTACTGGCCGTTCCGGGATATAAAACTACCTGGGGGGCAGCGCCATATAAAGATCAAATCCTGGATAGAAAAGCAACGGTTGTCCAAAAATTGGAAGAAGCCGGTGCAGTTTTGGTGGCCAAGCTAACATTGGGCGCACTGGCCTGGGGTGATGTGTGGTTTGGTGGGAAAACACGGAATCCATGGAATACGGAACAGGGCTCAAGTGGTTCCTCTGCAGGGCCCGGTTCAGCAACGGCAGCCGGGCTAGTGGGATTTTCCATTGGTTCTGAAACTTGGGGATCTATCGTATCTCCTGCTACACGAAATGGCGTGACAGGTCTTCGTCCTTCTTTTGGTGCTGTTAGCCGTGCTGGTGCCATGGCCTTGAGTTGGTCTATGGATAAACTGGGCCCCATGACCCGTTCCGTGGAAGGAGCTGCCATAGTTTTTAATACTATACGCGGGACCGATGCAATAGACCGTACAGTAGTGGATGTCCCCTTTCAATATCCATCCAAAAGGGGTTTAAAAAATCTAAGGGTGGGTTATATTGATTCTGCCTTTGCCGATTCAGCTGTCAGTGATAATGATCAAGCGGTTCTGGTCGTGCTAGAATCATTGGGGCTGGACCTGGTACCGATAGAACTACCTGAATTTCCCACCCGAGCGCTTTCATTTGTCCTTCAGGCGGAAGCTGCAGCAGCCTTTGATGAACTGACGCGTACAAACCGAGATGATGAACTGGTGCGGCAGATTGAAAATGCCTGGCCCAATGTCTTCCGGGAAGCTCGTTTCATTCCAGCAGTGGAATATATCAATGCAAACCGTGCGCGTACGCTATTGAACCAAAAAATGGCTGAATTGATGAAAACTGTCGATGTATATGTAGTTCCCTCTTATTTTGGTGATAATTTGCTCAGGACTAACCTGACGGGCCATCCCTGCGTGGTTGTCCCCAACGGGTTCAATGAAAAAGGAACGCCCACCAGTATCAGTTTTATCGGTGATTTGCATGAAGATGGGAACGTCTTGGCAGTTGCAAAAGCCTATCAGGAGGCCACGGATTGGCATAAACAATATCCATCTAAATTTGACATTGAGTAACTGAAACGTATTTTAGATAAGAAATAATCATTAATTTAACCGTATTACTAAAATCAAATTATTTGGGAACATTAATTTAACTAATAGTAAAAAAAATTGTCTAACCTTGCGGATCAAGGTTAGATCATATGAAATCTCAAAAAAGGGAGTTAATAGTAAGATTCATGCGTAAGATTTTATTTATTTCAATACTAATTATTACTAGTCTGTGTTTTGCCCAGCATGGAGGAGGACGCCGTGGTGGTATGTCTCAACGGCAAATGGACCCAACAAAAGTTCCCAAGATTGGTGTAGTCTATGGTACAGTTGTGGATTCTGCTACGGGTACCCCAATTCCCTATGCCTCTGTGGCTATTATTAATAGTCGGAGCAGCACTATCATGACGGGTGGGATTACCAATCAGGATGGCGAATTCCATATCAAAGAAATCGCTTTAGGCCGCCATAAGATTGTGGTGGAATATATTGGCTATAAGAAGCAGGAATTCGGGCCATATACTTTCATGCCATTTGGAAATAATCAAACGGAATATAACCTTGAAACAATTGCATTGACACAAACAGCCTTGCAAATGGCGGGGGTGGATGTTGTGGGAGAGCGTCCATTATTTGTCCAAACAGCTGAAAAACGTGTTTTTAATGTAGAAAGAAATTCGCTTACAACCGGCGGTACTGCAATAGATGCATTGCGTCAAGTTCCGGGGGTTGAAGTTGATCCAGATGATAATATCAGCCTGCGAGGAAGTTCAAGAGTGAATCTCATGATTGATGGAAAACCGTCCAGCATTGCTGGAGGAGATATTAAATCACTTCTTCAGAGTGTTCCTGCTGCAAATATTGCCGATATCGAAGTTATGACTAACCCGGGGGCCAAGTATGATCCAGAGGGTATGGCCGGAATCATTAATATCGTACTTAAAGAAAATAAATTTGCCGGGTTGAATGGAAATGTAAATACAGGTGGTGATTCGCAAGGGGGAACCAATTTATCTGGACAAGTGAATTATCGCACCATCACTTTCAATTCATTTATAAACTTAGGTCTCAACGATAGAAAAAGAATTTCATCTGGTGATAGCTATCGAGAAATGAATTTTCCGACTTTTAAAAATACCCTTAATCAAGACAGCCAATCTAACTCTGGGGGCCCAAATTTATTTGTAAAAACAGGTTTTGAGTATTTTATAGATCCAACGCAATCATTGGCTATCTCGACTACCTTAAGTAATGGAAACCGTGGTAACGATAACGATACCTATACGGTGGACTTGGGACCGGGTGAAAAAAAATATTACCGTTATACGAATAGCAACAGCGATCGTAATGGATATGATATCAACTTGAACTATGATAAAAAGTTTAAAAACCCAAAACAAAAGCTTACATCATATGTCCGATATTCTGATGGGCTTAATGATGGTGAAAGCGAATATTATAATGAGCCGGATAAAGGTTATGAGGATTATGTTAATATTAATCGATATCTCAATGGCCAAGATGGAAATAGTAATAGTTTCGATTTTAAATTGGACTATATCCATCCCTTTGATGATGACAGTAAACTAGAAGTTGGATTATCCAGTAAGGCAACTGAAAGAGGCGATACACAATTATCTTCCCTTTTTGATGAAACAACCAAAAAATTCATCTCTGATAGAGAATTCAGTAATGAATTTGTATATGATGAAACTATACATGCAGCTTATATCCAATATGGAGGCAGTCTAGGTTTTATTGGTTATAATGCAGGTGGTAGATACGAAACCGTTGAAATGATGTCTGATTTAAAAACCGACAACCTTGGGAAATTCGAAAACCCTTACTCGAGTTTCTATCCAAGTTTGTCAATCTCATTTGGAGCACCTCAATTGTTACAAATTTCAGCCAGTTATTCCAAACGTGTTAATCGGCCACGATCTCGCATGTTAAATCCATTTAGTTCTCGTCAGGATAGTAAGAATATTAGAGTAGGCAACCCGTTCTTAAAGCCGGAATACACGGATTCCTATGAATTGAATTTCGGCCGATATTCAAAAGGGATTTCACTTAGTTTAGGTGCTTATTATCGCCATACAACCGATAAGATGGAGCGCTATAAGAAAGTGAGAGACGATGGTGTATCTGTAGCAACCTATGCAAATTTAAACGATAAAAAAACTAAAGGAATTGAATACAGCGCAGTTGGTTCCCTTGGCCAAAAATTAAGAATTATATTTTCTGGAAGCGTGTATTGGGATGAGATCAATACAGAATTATTTGGTGCTGACTATGATAGAACAGCACAAGGACAACGAGTAAGATTTACAACAATGTGGAATATTAATTCTTCGACCGAATTCATGTTTTTCATTTTTTATATGCCCCCCAGGGATATGGCCATTGGGAAAATGAATGCCATGAGTTTTTCTTCCATGTCCATTAAAAAGAAATTGATGGATGAACGACTCAATTTGACACTGAATTTAGGTGACCCATTTGGACTTTCAGGTTTTGGCTTTGAATCTTGGGGTGATATAGATGATGACGGGAAGCGTGATTGGTATCAGGTTTCTAATCGAAATTGGAATAGTCAAACGGTTCGATTGACTTTGGAATATCGGTTTGGTAAAATGGAAGACAGAAGCAGATTCAGCCGCCAGAGAGGTGAAGGGATGGAAATGGAAGGCGGAGATATGGAAATTGACTGATTGAATGAAGTAGCGTTATTTATCAATAACACTACTACTTTTTCTTTTTAATTCTGATTTGTATCCCTTTATACTTTGTTACCTATGAAAGACAATAAATGGATGATTTATGGGGCCAATGGGTACACTGGCCGTTTAGTTGTAGATGAAGCACTTCGAAGGGGATTAAAGCCAGTACTTGCTGGCCGTGCTGAGTCAGTGCAAGATTTGGCAGATGAAAAAGGACTGGAAGCAGATTTATTCACTTTGGATTCGATTGAAAATGTTATTGAAAAATTGAATGGTTTTTCAGTTGTTGCTAATTGTGCTGGACCTTTTTCTGCCACCGCCAATAAAATGATCCGGTCCTGTTTGAAATCCCAAACCCATTATATTGATATTACTGGTGAAATTCCCGTTTATCAGTTTGCCCACAGCATTAAAGAAAAAGCAAAATCTGCCGGAATTGTTGTTTGTCCCGGTGTAGGATTTGACGTTATACCAACTGATTGCCTGGCGGCTCATTTAAAAGAAAAAATGTCCGATGCCACATACCTCGCATTAGGGTTTGCCATGAAAGGGTCTAAAGCAAGTAAAGGGACGGCTAAAACTGCTGTGCAGGGTATGGCCTACGGTGGAAGGGTTCGAGAAGGGGGTAAAATGAAACAGGTCCCATTGGCCTATAAAGAGAGAGAAATTGATTTTGGTTTCGGATCTGTAAATACTATCACAATTCCCTGGGGAGACGTGTATACAGCCTATCATAGTACAGGCATTCCAAATATTGAGGTTTATTTTCCCCGTTCGCCTAAAGGAGCAGCCCAATTGAGAAAACGTCAGAAATACATGCGCTTTATGAAAATTGGCTGGATACAAAAATTAGTACAAAGTCGCATTGATAAAACTTGGAAACCTAATACACCCGAGCAGCGGGTAGAAGCAAAATCATATGTTTGGGGAGAAGTGACAAATGAAAGCGGTGAAACCCTTCAGGGAAGATTTACCACTGTTGATGGGTATGATCTAACTGCTTTTGGCACAGTGGAGGTGGCTCAGTATCTAATAGGTAATCATGATAAATCCGGATTCTTTACGCCCAGTCTGCTCATGGGAAAGGATCTGTTGGAAAAAATGCCGGGTTTCTCTGGCATCGAATACAAATAAAATGAAAAAGCTTTTCCAAGTCTTATGGACTACTATCGGTCTTCTATTGGTATATTTATTGTTCTGGCCGGTAGATGTGGATCCAGCAGTTTGGGAAGCGATGGAACCTCCTGAAATGAAGGGAAAGTTTGCACCTAATGATTATTTACAGGATGCAGAAATTCTAGGTGTAAATGATGGTATAGGTCCGGAAGATATTGCTGTGGATGAAGCAGGGAATATGTATGCCGGATATGAGGACGGCCGCATTATCAAATATGACGTATTCGGGAAAAATATGGGAGTATTTGTCAATACGGGTGGGCGTCCCTTGGGCCTCGATTTTGACGATGCAGGGAATTTGGTTATTGCCGATGCAAATCAGGGGCTATTGCGAGCGGATTCACAGGGGAATCTAGTTACACTTACCCTTGAATCGGGTGGTGCCCCCTTTAAGTTTACTGATGATGTGGATGTAGCTTCAGATGGGAAAATCTATTTTTCAGATGCTTCGTCACGATACGGGATCCATGATTACAAGTTTGATCTCGTAGCCCATCAACCCTATGGACGTCTGCTGGTGTATGATCCAAACACAAAAAAGACTACAACCTTATTATCTGACCTTTATTTTGCCAATGGTGTGGCAGTCAGCCCGAATGATGATTTTATTTTGGTCAGTGAGACATCTGAATACCGGATACAAAAATATTGGTTAAAAGGTGATAAAGCAGGTCAATCTGAAATTATTATTGATAATATGCCAGGATTTCCTGATGGTATCTCCTCAAATGGGAAAGGTATATATTGGGTGGCTATGGTGAGCCTTAGAAAAGAAATTGTAGATAACTTAGGGGAAAAACCATTTATTCGAAAAATGATACTGCGGTTGCCAGAAAAAATGCAGCCAGCTCCGGACCGACACGGTTTCGTTCTGGGGATTGATGGAACTGGGAATATTATTCATAATCTGCAACATCCAGACCCGGATTCTTACTCTCCCATTACCAGTGTAGAAGAAAAAAATGGCATTTTATACCTGGGCAGCCTTACTTACCCAGGCTTGGCAAGAATCAGCGCTCCTTGATAATCACAAAATGAAAATCGCACTGATCCAGCAACATGCAACTGAGGACTTGGAAGCCAACGTAGCCAGAGGATTGAAGCATATAGATCAGGCAGCGTCTCAAGGAGCAGCAATGGCCGTATTTGCTGAACTGGCTTTTACCCCCTTTTATCCCCAGTATTTAGCCAAGGATGATATTTCCCACCTGGCCGAACCTGTCCCAGGGTCGACCACTGAAAAATTCATGTCCAAAGCCAAGCAACATCATATGGTTGTTATCATTAATCTTTTCGAATTAGATAACGGCAAAACCTACGATGCTTCCCCGGTGATTGATGCGGATGGAACACTATTGGGTACGACCCGCATGGTACATATCGCTGATTATGAATGTTTTTATGAAAAAAGTTATTATGCAGAAGGAGATCACGGAGCACCAGTCTATGATACCGCTGTTGGTAAGGTGGGTGTGGCCATTTGCTATGACCGTCATTTCCCGGAGTTTACCCGGGCACTAGGTGTGAACGGTGCCGAAATAGTGGTTGTGCCCCAGGCCGGCACGGTGGGTGAATGGCCTGACGGACTCTATGAGGCAGAACTTCAAGTGGCATCCTTTCACAATGGATACTTTTGTGCTTTGGCCAATAGAGTAGGTGTAGAGGATCAAATGGAGTTCGCCGGCGAATCCTTCATAACTGACCCCGATGGAAAAGTGATCGCTCAATCTCCTAGTGGAGAAGATCATATTTTAATTGCTGATATTGATTTTACCAAAGTGGCAGAATCCCATGCACGAAAAATGTTCTTCAGGGATCGTCGCCCTGATATTTATCCACTCAATGAAAAATCCTAAATATGCGTAAATATCCACGATTATATTCTTTCCGGCGCTGACCCTGGGCTATTCGCGCCAGGATGGCGCTGGCACATACTCAAATCTCCGTCGAACTTCGGGAAATATTGCTATCAGAGCGTCCCGATGAACTCTATGCCATTTCATCTAAGGGGACCGTTCCTGTCCTTGAGTTAGAGGATGGGAAGGTCATCGATGAAAGTTTCGATATTATAATGTGGGCTTTAGATCAAACCAATACCGATTGGATGGAGATCAATCCAGATCAGCAATTAAAAATGATCCATGCCAATGATCATGAGTTCAAACCTTGGTTAGATAAGTATAAATACCATCAACGGCATCCAGAGCACACCAAAGAATATTATCAAGACCAGTGCGATGCATTTTTATCTAACTATAATGAAATCTTAAAGATGCAACCATATCTCATTGGGGAAAAAATTCAACTTTTAGACGTGGCCGTTTTCCCATTTGTTCGACAATTTGCTTTTGTGGATTTGCAATATTTTGAAACTAAATATTTCAATTTAAATCAGTGGCTGCTGGCAAGGAAAGACTCCGGTTTATTCAATTCCATCATGGATAAGTATATCCAATGGGAACCAGATCATGATCCTATGATCGTTTCATTTACGGCCTGAATTCATTTTAATGTCATGCGATGAAAAAAGAAGTTTTATATAATAAAAAGAGTCGCGACCTCCTCACGGAAGAATTACGGCAAGAACCATTCGAACGGCTCACCTGTTCTTTTTACCGCTATATACATATAGATAACCCGGAATTATTTCGGGACGAATTGTATAGGAATTGGAATGCCTTTGATATCTTTGGCAGAATCTACGTTGCCACAGAAGGTATAAACGCTCAGTTCAGTTGTCCAGAGCATCATTGGGAAGCATTTAAAAAAAATATGGATTCAACCACTACACTTGCGAAAATGCCATTGAAGATTGCCCTGCAGCCAGGGGAATCATTTTATAAACTGACCATCAAGGTTAAAGATGAAATTGTTGCCTATAACTTAGAAGAAGATGAATATGATATGCAGCATGTGGGCCGCCATCTCACCGCAGTAGAATTTAACCGGGCCTTGGAAAACCAGGATACGGTTGTAGTCGATATGCGCAATTATTATGAAAGTGAAGTTGGACGGTTTACAGATGCAATTATTCCTGATGTGGATACATCCAGGGAACTGCTGCCCGAAGTCAAGCGGCTGCTTCATGGCAAAGAGGATAATACAGTATTACTATATTGTACAGGGGGTATCCGCTGTGAAAAGGCCAGTGCCTATTTAGTGCACCATGGTTTTCAGAATGTCAATCAGCTAGGCGGAGGTATTATTCAATATGCCCATGATGTGAAAGCAATGGGCCTTAAATCAAAATTTATTGGCAAGAATTTTGTCTTTGACGCCCGTATGGGTGAACGGGTTACTGATGATATCCTCGGCGTCTGTCATCAATGTGGAAAGCCGGCAGATACCCATTTGGATTGTGGGAATGATGCATGTCATATTCTATTTATTCAGTGTGATAAATGTAACGAAAAATATGCCGGATGCTGTTCAGCAGAATGCAAGAAATTTGCCAGCCTGCCGGTGGCAAAACAACGCCTGTTTAGAAAAGATCCTGAAAAGGTGGTATCAAGAGCGCGCTATTCCAGCCGTGTTAAACCACGACTGAATGATTTAAACTAATCATAATGTACATACCAAAAGGGTCGGCGGTAATAATGTTGAACTGGCCGACCGACAATAGCAGTATAGACCCACCCAGCCAGCCAGAAGGCAATCATTGCCGGAAGTATAATATTAATCAGGATTGAGAATACTCCCATAACAAATACCAACATAAACGGCAGAATTGCTGCCACGCTGATATAGGGGTGATTTAACATGAATTTTCGAATTTTTTCCATTTACAATTCCATTTTTTATTATTGATACAGCAAAAACTATGCTAACATGATTATTTTGCCAAATTAAAATATTACTATGACGATATGACATGGAAATGGTTGTCATTTGTAATATTTAGTCATTTTTGTGACAAATTTTATTGAAACACACGTTCTATTGATTGATGGAAAGAAATGAATAAAAAACATTCATTATTTTAAAAGTACAATTTAGTTTCCCCTCCCGCTTACCTATTTCAATTTAAGGAGGTTGAATATGAAAATAATTTCTGTGGGCAGTATACTGCCGTTTTTTTTTATTATTAGTTGTAGCCAGGCGCCTGTTGTAGATGCTGCCGATCCTAAAATGGATTTAGTCAGTACATTTGATGTAGCTCTGGATCGAGAAACCCAAACAAATTTAGAAGCCCAGTTTGATGCGGTCCTCAATACACAAAACCTGGATGACTGGATGAAACATATGTCATCCAAACCGCATCATGTGGGTTCTCCCTGGAGCAAGCAAAATGCGGAATTCATCGCTGAAAAATTTGAATCATGGGGATTTGAAACAGAAATTGAAACTTTTGATGTACTAATGCCATTTCCAAAAATCCGTAAACTGGAGATGGTTGGACCCAATAAAGTCTCCTTACAATTAAAAGAGCCGGCCTTAGATGAGGATGCCACTTCCGGTATTACGGAGGACCTTCTACCGGGCTTTAATGCTTTTTCTGCTGATGGAAATGTAACTGCAGAATTGGTATATGTAAATTATGGCATTCTTGCTGATTATGAAGAATTGGAACGTCTTGGGATTGAAGTAGAGGGGAAAATTATTCTCGCTAGATATGGCGGATCATGGCGGGGAATTAAGCCTAAGATCGCCCGTGAAAAGGGAGCAATTGGATGCATCATTTATTCCGATCCCAAGGATGACGGATATTTTAAGGGGGATGTTTATCCCAAGGGACCATACAGAATGGAGCAAGGGTTGCAACGGGGCTCAGTGTTGGATATGCCTATGTACCCCGGTGATCCTCTAACACCTGGTTATGGCGCTAAGCCCGATGTAGAACGGCTTGCTATTGAAGATGCACCTACAATTATGAAAATTCCGGTTATGCCTATTTCCTATGCTGATGCATTGCCGCTGCTTAAAGCGTTGGAAGGTCCGGTGGCCCCAGCTTCATGGCGTGGCGCGCTACCGATTACTTACCATATTGGTCCGGGACCGGCCAAGGTGCATCTGCAGCTCGAATTTGATTGGGGTTTGCGCAGGGCTTATAATCCGGTGGCAAAGTTGAAAGGATCAGTTTATCCTGATGAATGGATCATGCGTGGGAACCATCATGATGGTTGGGCGCAGGGTGCGGCGGACCCGCTCAGTGGTATGGTTTCACTGATGGAAGAAGCCCGAGCAATCGGCGAATTGGTAAAAACCGGATGGCAACCCAAACGTACACTGGTGTACGCTGGCTGGGATGCAGAAGAACCAGGCCTCCTCGGCTCAACAGAATGGGTGGAATATCACCTTGATGAAATTCAGGAAAAAATGGTAGTGTATATTAATACCGATGGGACCGGTGTTGGATTTATGGGTGTCGGCGGATCTCACTCTTTAGAAAAATTTGTGAATGAAGTGGCAAGTGAAGTAAAGGATCCGGTTCAGGATGTAACTCTACAGAAACGGATACGGTCAAGGCTGCGGATTAGCGGAAACAAGGATGCGGAACGGGATGATCTGCGAATTTATCCCTTGGGTTCTGGATCAGATTACACGGCCTTTATTCATCATGCCGGCGTTCCTGCGTTAAACATTGGATTCGGTGGTGAAAGCGGTGGCGGATCCTATCATTCTATTTTTGACTCTTACGATCATTATAAACGGTTCAGCGATGGTGATTATATTTATGGTACCACGTTAGCCAAAGTAAACGGTCGACTAGTATTACGACTTTCAGAAGCGGATATTTTACCCTTTCGGTTTATGAATATGGCTGAAAATATTGGCACTTTCATTGAAAGCAATAAAAAACTGGCAAAAACGGTGGCTGAAAAAACCAAACGCCGGAATCGTTTGCTGAATGAAAAGGCCTTTACAATCTCAGCCAATCCAAAAAAGACTTATTTGCCCCCCAAACGGTTGGATGACGTACCGGAATTTGATTTTACGCCCTTGGAGGCAGCCCACCAGCGATTAAAAACCAGTGCTATGAATTATGAAAAAGCTTTATCCAGTATGAAAAAGGGTTCCATGTCGGCAGAAATAAAAATTCAGGTGAATCGCCTTTTAAAAGATGTTGAGCAGGCCATGACGCGAGAGGAAGGACTGCCCCGCCGTAATTGGTTTAGAAATATGATATATGCGCCTGGTTTTTATACGGGGTATGGCGTGAAAACCCTGCCAGGCATCCGGGAAGGACTCGAAGAACGAAAGTGGGATGAGACTCATTTATTTATTGGAGAAGTAACTAAAGCATTGGATCGCGCCTCCGCTAAGATCAACGCGGCTACGGATATATTGAAAGCGGAATAAATGGGCAAAAGAATCATACTAGCGTTATTGGCAGGACTAATCCTTTCATCCGTTGTTTCTGCCGAAGAAACAAAGTCAGTTAGGGCCACCCGTAAGTGGGTTCAGCAAAACGGACATGTAATTTTACAGGATTTTACTCGTCTTTTATCAATGCCCAATGTGGCGGCGAATCGCAAAGATATCCGAAAAAACGCGGAATATATCAGTAATCTGTTTCAAAAGCGCGGATTCGATATGCAACTATTGGAGTTGGAAGAAGCCAATCCCATTGTTTATGGTGAATACAAAGTGCCTGGTGCAATCAGGACATTATGCTTTTATGTTCATTATGACGGACAACCGGTAGACCCAACGAAGTGGACCCATGGGCCCTTTAACCCAGTGCTGTACAGTGGGGCTATGGATAAGGGAGGCAAAGAGATTGCATTGCCGGGTAAGGGGGATAAAATTGATCCAGAATGGCGAATTTATGGCCGCTCAGCAGGAGATGACAAAGCGCCTATTATTACCATTTTGAATGCAGTGGATGCTCTCCAATCATCCAAAATTGGTTTTACTTCCAATATTAAATTATTCTTTGAAGGTGAAGAAGAAGCGGGCTCAACCAATCTGAAGGCACACCTGCTAAAACATAAAGATCTTTTGGATGATATTGATATCTGGCTATTCTGTGATGGGCCCGTGCATCAGAGCCGTCGGCCCCAACTCGTATTTGGTGTTCGGGGTGTCACTGGCATGGAGGTCACCGTATACGGAGCCACTCGCGCACTACATAGTGGACACTATGGAAATTGGGCCCCAGTCCCCGGTCAGATGTTGGCCCGTTTAATCGCCTCTATGAAAAATGAAGACGGTAAAGTATTAATCGACAACTTCTATGATACGGTGGAACCATTATCAGAATTTGAACGTTTGGAGCTGGCCAAAATTCCTAATGTGGATATACAATTAAAAAACGAATTAGGCCTTGCCTTTACAGAAGGTGAGGGCCGTACTATTAATGAGCGTCTATTGCTGCCTTCTTTGACAATCAAGGGGCTGGCCAGTGGTAATGTAGGTAAAAAAGCCCGCAATGTGATTCCCAACACAGCCACCACTGCCATTGGTGTTCGACTCGTGAAAGGTAATGACCCTGAAGATATGCTTGATAGGGTTGAAAGCCATATTCGAAAGCAAGGATATCATATTGTTTACACTGAACCGGATATGGAAACCCGTTTAAAGTATAGGAAAATTGCCAAGGTAGATCGGCGACGCAGTGGCTATATCGCTTCCAGGACTTCCATGCAAGAACCCAATGCAAAAGCCATCATTAATGCAGTGCAAAACTTTGTGGAGGATGAATTAATTCTCATGCCGGCCTTGGGCGGCTCTCTGCCTCTATATTTATTTACGGATATGTTAAAGAAACCAGCCATCATTGTTCCTGTGGCCAACCATGATAATAATCAGCACGCAGCTAATGAAAATCTGCGTATTGCAAACCTGTGGTACGGTATCGACCTCATGGGTGTGATTATGACAATGCCCCGTTAAAAGGTGAAAAAAAACTTTTATTTTTTCCCCTGTATTAGTTTAATCATTGGCCTCAACGCTCAGTCAATCCAATTGGAAAGACTGGATAGTGGCGTACAGGAATCTTTTCGGGGCCTCAGTGTTATTAATAGAAAGGTGGCATGGGTCAGTGGTACAGGCGGGACTGTATTGCGAACGGTTGATGGAGGGAAATCCTGGCAGAGTATATCCGTACCTGAAATGGATAAAACGGATTTTCGGGATATCGAAGGGTTTGATGCATATACAGCAATTGTCATGGGGATTGGTAAACCGGCACGTTTTTTTAAAACCGCCGATGGCGGAAAAACCTGGGACTTAATCTATTATGATGATCGTGAAGGTGTTTTCTTTGATGGGTTGTCATTTTGGAATAAAAAACGCGGCATTGCTTTCAGTGACCCAGTTGGAGGCCACCATCTAGTTATCCGGACTGAAGATGGTGGGTATACCTGGCAGGATGTACCTTTGAAAAATATTCCAGAAAAACTAGATCCTGAGTTTGGATTTGCCGCCAGCGGAACTGGTATACCCGTGGCAGGAAGTAATACAGTTTGGCTTGGAATGGGTGGCGCCAAATCCAGAGTTTTCAAGAGTGAAGACGGTGGATTGCATTGGGCCGTGGCCGAAACGCCCTTGGTCCACGGAGGTCAGAGTACGGGGATCTATTCCCTCTGTTTTAAGGATAAAAAAATAGGTATTGCTGTTGGTGGGGATTACACAGATCAATTCATCCAAAATACCATGGTCTATACCTGGGATGGAGGATTAACATGGCGCTTGCCTGAAACCCAGACCCACCAGTACCGGGAATGCGTTGTTCATTATAGGGGCAGCATTTTTTTTGCTGTGGGGCCATCGGGGATTGATAGAACAAAAGATAATGGTAAGAATTGGATGTCTGAAAATCAAGATGTTAAAGATTTAACATCTATGGCTTTTGCAAAAGGAAGCCCAACTGGATTTGTAGTGGGTAAGAGAGGCCAAATATTTAAAATTAAGGTCAAATATTAATGGCAGATAAAACTGCTTTGGTACTTGGTTCATCGGGATTGGTTGGTTCTGAATTATTAACGTTATGTTTGAAATCTGATTATTATAAAAAAGTAATAACTCCAGTAAGAACACCTTTGCCAATTCACGATGACAAGCGCGAAGAAATAATTATAGACTTTGAAATGCCTCCATGGGAAGATTTATTTCCTGTTGATCATGTATATTGCTGCTTGGGTACTACAATAAAAAAAGCAGGGAGTAAAAGTAATTTTATAAAAGTAGATCATGATTATCCATTGGCTTTTGCAGGCGCAGCCAAAAAATGGGACTCATCTGTTTTTAGTGTTATTACAGCTGCAGGTGTTTCAGCTAATTCCAAAATATTCTATAACCGCGTAAAAGGTGAACTTGAGTCAAATTTGAAATTAATCTCTTTAAATTCAACACTAATTTTTCAACCATCCTTATTATTAGGTAATCGCAATGAATTTCGATATCGAGAAAAAATCTTATCTGGAATTGCAAAAGCTACATCATGGTTGACTCCGAGTTCATATCGTGCAATTCATTGCAAAAAAGTAGCAAAATCTATGATTGATCAAACGCTTTATGCAAAATCTGGGTTTAGCATTATTTCAAATAAAGAAATGCATAAAATTTGAGAAGGAGAAAATTATGCAACGACTAAAATACTGGATCTGTTTGGTTTTACTATTTTCATTTATTTTTTCTCAACGAACGGTTAAACCAGTAATCTTTGGAAAGCACTGGGTCGCCATTACAGGTAAACCGCTTGGCGCTACTGCTGGGGCTACCATTTTTTCACATGGAGGGAATGCAGTTGATGCCGCGTGTGCTATGTTAGCAGCCACATGTACAATGTATGATGTACTAAGCTGGGGTGGCGAAACTCAAGCGTTGATTTATAATCCAAAAACGGAAAAAGTGATTGGTGTCAATGCCCTTGGTGTTGCCCCTACAGGCGCAACACCAGAATACTATATTGAAAAGGGTCATACGTATCCGCCACAATATGGGCCGCTGGCAGCGGTGACACCAGGGACGCCTGGTGGACTGATGACCATGCTGGCAGAATTTGGCAGTATGAGTTTGAAAGAAGTCTTAGCTCCAGCGATGCAAATGGCTAAAGGATACCCGATCGAGGCTCAGGCCGCTAATGGCATAGAGCGCCAGAAAGAGCAGATCGCTAAATGGCCCTATTCGAAGAAAATATTTTTGGTCCATGATGGTGATCGCCAGGCTCCCTATCCAGGTGAAATTTTTGTCCAAGAAGATTTATATAATACACTACAGAAACTGGTTGATACGGAAGCCAAGGCGCTAATCAATGGGGCCACACGCAAGGAAGCCATCTATGCTGCAAATAACAGGTTTTATAATGGAGATATTGCAGAAGAAATTGCCCGTGCAACGCAAGAACAGGGCGGACTGATTACTAAAGAAGACTTAGCAAATTGGGAAGTTTATTTAGAAGAACCAGTTAAGACTAATTACAAAGGAATCGACGTTTATAAACTGACGCACTGGGTTCAAGGGCCGGTCATGCTTCAATCTTTGAATATGCTGGAAAATTTTGATCTGGAATCCATGGGCTATAATTCTGCTCGCTATATCCATACTCTTTACCAGGTAATGAATCTGGCCTTTGCGGATCGGGATTTTTATTATGGCGATCCATACTTCCCGCCTAAAGAACCGATAAATGGATTGCTTTCCAAGCGCTATGCTAAAGCCAGAATTAAGGAGATTAACTGGGTAAAGAATGATCCAATGGCCAAGCCCGGTAACCCATATAAATTCCAAGTTGGGCCCAATAATCCTTTCTTGAATTACTTAAAAACATGGGGAGAAGAAAAGCAGCGATTGAATCCAAATGATGGAAATCAGGATTTTGCTGCTTTGGAAGCGGAATTTAATCTGGGTACCACCACCATACAGGCAGCGGACGAGGATGGTTGGGTGGTTTCAATTACACCCAGCGGCGGGTGGATCCCGGCTGTCATAGCTGGAAAAACTGGTATAGGATTAAGTCAGCGCGCCCAAAGTTTTGTTTTATACGAAGACGAAAATCCATACAATCTGATTGCCCCTGGTAAAAGACCAAGAGCTACTTTGACACCGGCCATGGCTATTAAAGATGGCAAGCCTTATCTATCTTTTGCGGTTCAGGGAGGAGATACTCAAGATCAAAACCTGCTGCAGTTTTTCCTGAATATGGTCGAATTCAATATGAATGTACAGGAGGCAGCGGAGGGAGCTAATGTAAACAGTTATCAAATGTACAGTTCATTTGGAGGACATAGTAAAGAAGCAGGGCGCATTGTAGTCCATAAGGATACCCCGCCATGGGTGACCAAGAAATTGAGAGGAATGGGATATAATGTAGTGACGCGATCATTGACATCCGGGCCGATCAATGCCATTTGGTTTGATTGGGAACACGGTACCATGTGGGGTGGTTCATCCAATTATGGGGAAGATTACGGCATTGGCTGGTAACCAGCGGACACTTTACCAGATTGATGCCTTCGCAGATAAGGTATTTTCCGGAAATCCTGCAGCAGTCGTTCCTCTGGAAAACTGGCTGCCGGAGGACACCATGCAACACATTGCCATGGAAAACAACCTATCTGAAACTGCTTTTATAGTAAAAGAAGGAGAACGCTTTGCCATCCGCTGGTTTACACCAACAGCTGAAGTGGATCTTTGCGGCCATGCAACGCTGGCCACTGCCTTTGTCATATTTCGATATCTTGAACCTGATACACAGGAAATTGAATTTGATTCTCGTTCAGGTCCATTGTCTGTCACCAGAAAGGGAAGTAAAATGAGGATGGATTTTCCCAAAGATATTCCCCAATCCTTATCAAAGCAGAAAGGGGAAATTGACAGGGTGATCGGTGGAAATACTGTGGCTGTAATGAAAGGAAAAGATGACATTCTAGCAATTCTGGCTACCCAATCAGAGGTAGAAAAGATAAGGCCCGATTTTGGGCTTGTGTCCAAACTGGATTGCCGGGGATTAATCGTCTCGGCTGCAGGGGAAAACTATGATTTTGTTTCCCGCTGCTTTTACCCGAACTATGGTGTGAATGAAGATCCCGTCACCGGTTCCGCACATTGCCTCTTAGCCCCATATTGGTCAGAAGTGTTGCACAAGAAAACATTAAAGGCTCGGCAGCTATCTCTGCGGGGAGGCAGTCTCACCTGCACGGTGGGAGAAAATCGGGTTTATCTTTCCGGAACTTGTGTGCCGTATATGATAGGAGAAATTACACTCCCATGAAACAGGTCACGCCATGGCTGATTGCAGCGGTCTTTATAGTGTTTGCCATGGTGAATTTTGATGATCCGGACTGGTTTATATGGGTACCAACATATATTGCTATTGGATTGCTGCCGTTATTGCCCACTGGAATTATAAATAATTTGCATCTAAAAATTGTAGCGATTGTGGTTTTGATTTTAGGGATTATAGTGGCACTTGGCTTTTTGAATACCATTATGCCCCGGCAAGTGGATAACCGCATGGTGAATATGTGGGAATATCAGAGGGAAGGGGTAGGACTAGTATTGGGAGCCATCTGGCTTTGGTTTGGCCGCAAACTAAAATAATCCGGATTTATATACACAATGCTTAATTTAAATTACACCGCTTTATCAAACGACAGAGGATGGAATGAAAAACATATTTTTAATTGTTAATATTATGATAATCTCCTGCACAGAAACTTCATTGCCGCCTGACGCAACAAAGAAACCACATAAAATAACTGTCCATGGAGATACTCGAGTAGACAGCTATTATTGGATGCGCCTTACCGATAAACAGAAATCTGCGAAAAAGTTTGATTCTCAAACAAGCGAAGTTGTGGATTATATCACAACAGAAAATGAGTATACGCAGTCCAGTTTGAACCATACCAAGAAATTTCAAAATAAACTGTTTGAAGAAATTGTGGGCCGCATCAAAAAGGACGATGTGTCTGTACCCTACCTGGATAACGGCTATTACTATTATACCCGTTATGAAAAGGGAAGAGAATACGCCATTCGTTGTCGGAAAAAAGGCTCTTTGGACTCACCGGAAGAAATTATTTTGGATGAAAATAAACTGGCGGAAGGATATGATTATTTCGCTGTGAGCGGCATGAATGTGAGCCCTGATAATGAATGGTTGGCTTTTGGGGTGGATACACTGAGCCGACGCTTTTATGAGGTCCATTTTAAAAATTTGAGAAGTGGCGATATATTGGAACAAACAATCCCCAATACGACTGGTGGCGTTGCTTGGGCAAATGACAATCAGACGGTATTTTATACATCCAAAAACAAGATCACCTTATTATCAGAAAAAATTTACCGCCATAAAATGGGTTCTGATTTTCATAATGATGAACTGGTTTATACGGAAAATGATGAAGCGTATTACATAGGCGTTTCCCGATCCAAATCAGGTGAATACATTATAATCTATAACAGCAGCACATTGGTGAGCGATTACCATATCCTGCGGGCTGATGTTCCAGATGGAAAATTCAAAAACTTTTCTCTCCGTGGAACAGCGCATGAATATAGTATCGATCACTACCAGAATAAGTTTTATATCATTACCAATTGGAATGCCAAAAACAACCGCCTGATGGAAACTGCCGAGAATGCTACTGACATTTCCCAATGGAAAGAGGTCATTGCACATCGTGATGATGTGCATCTATTGGGGTTGGAAATTTTTAAAGATCACCTGGTGATCAATGAGCGTAAAGATGGCCTACGGGGATTAAGAATTATCAATCAGAAAACGGGGGATGACGCGGACATTGATTTTGAAGAAGAGACCTATACAGCACGCATCTCTGTCAATGAGGAATTCAACACCAATATCCTTCGCTATAGCTATACATCTATGGTGACACCTTCTACGACCTACGACTATAATATGGATACGGGTGAAAAAACACTCATGAAACAGCAGGAGATAGTGGGCGGTTATGATCAAAAAGCCTACCATTCGGAGCGGCTTTACGCCACCGCCCAGGATGGAAAGCGGATCCCGATTTCATTGGTCTATCGAAAGGATATGAAATCCGATTCACCCCAAAACCTGCTCTTGTATGCCTATGGATCTTATGGGTCCACCCGTGATCCTGGTTTCGGGTCTTCGCGGTTGAGTATTTTGGACCGCGGATTCATTTATGCCATTGCCCATGTGCGCGGCAGCCAGATTTACGGTCGCCAATCCTATGATGATGGCAAAATGTTGAACAAGAAAAACACCTTTACGGATTTTGTTGATGCAGGGATACACCTAGTAAATAATGGATATACTAATTCCGAACAGATGTTTTGCGAGGGGGGAAGTGCAGGCGGTTTGCTTATCGGTGCGGTGGTGAATTTAGCGCCTGAATTATGGCGGGGAGCCATTGCCGCTGTTCCTTTTGTAGATGTAGTTACCACCATGCTGGATCCCAGTATACCCCTGACTTCCAATGAATGGGACGAATGGGGCGATCCTCGGATAAAAAAATATTATGATTACATGCTTTCCTATTCACCCTATGACCAGGTACGGGACACGGCATACCCCAATATGCTGGTCACATCAGGGTTTTTTGATTCCCAGGTCCAGTACTGGGAGCCGCTGAAATATGTAGCCAAACTAAGAGATCACTGGCAGGGAGAGAATAAGTTATATCTGCATATGAATATGGATGCGGGTCATGGTGGCAAGTCCGGGCGTTTTCGCCGATACCGGGAAGTGGCACTGGAATATGCATTTATGTTGGATCTGGTCGGGGTTCACAAATAACTTTGGCTGATTTGCTTATTATCCGTTTTTTAGTGTAATTTTGGGCGTGATGAAGCAGAAATCCACTTTTATCATGCTGAGTTTGGTCTTTTCCTTGGCCATCCAGGGTTGTTACACGCAACTGGCCTGGTTTTATCCGTCACCGGAAGAAGAGGAGGAATTCTTTGAGCCCTATTCCCGTGCAGGAAATCGGCCAAACCTAGGTTTGTATGCCCAGGATATTGGCTCCACCATGCCACTTTCCTATTCCATGATGCACAACCGTTTTAACCCTCTTTACTCATCTTATTATGGTTATTCCAGTTTCTATAACCCATACAATTTTTATGGTGGTTATGGTAACGGATACGGGATGGGCTATTATGATTATGGATACGGTTATAGCCTGGGTGGTTATAACATGGTTATCCCTGGCATATCTGAAAATGATATCCGAAAGTTTACTAAAGAGCGAGATCGAAATACAGGTACAAACTTAAATACAGTTCGGACCCGCACTCAATCACAGCAGAGCTCATCGAGTTGGAGTGGCGATTCATCCCATGGAGCAAGTTCCTCGCTTTCATCCTCCCGTTCCTCCAGTAGCAGTTCTGGCAGTTCTTCCAGTTCCTCAGGTTCTTCTGGCGGAACCCGCGCGACACGCCGCAATTAATATTTTTCAATAAAATAGAGGATTATTAATGCGACGCAAATTCACCCTGCGATCCATTATTATTTCCACTCTTTTCCTATCTACTGGTCAGACTCAGACTGCATCTGAAGCGATCCATATTTTAGAAAACGAAATTGGATACGGCGCCCGTTCGCTAGCCATGGGTGGTGCCTTCACTGCCTTTGGCAATGATCCATCAGGAATGTACTGGAATCCTGCCGGTCTTGCAGATATGGACAATGGTGCCATCTATTTTGAAGGCCAGAACCTGAATTATCATAATAAGACTTCCTATATCAATGAGACCACTGTTAACCCATTACAAGTGGGGAGTTTCAACGCTATGGGTATGGCGATTCCATTGCCCACAATCCGCGGCAGTATGGTAGTGGGGGTAGGATTTAATCGGATTGTCCACTATAATGGATTGATGTCCTTTTCTGGTTTCAGCAGTTTGGATAACCAGTTGAATTTTCCCATTGAGGTTGATGGGAAAGAGCAATTTTACGATTTTTCAAAATATGTGCTGAGGAGTGAAACAGTATATAGCGGTGGAGCTATGGAACAATTTACCCTTTCATTTGGAATTGCAATGTCACCCACCTTTGCCGGCGGATTGTCAGTTTCCAGGGTTTCGGGCCGAGAAGAATACAGTTTTGAATTTACCCAGGAAGATTCGGAGCAGAACTACAGCGAGTTCCCAGCAGATTTTGATCAGTATTTGCTGGAGCAGAAACTGATTGCCACCACCACAGGTTGGAATATCCGCGCTGGCGTGAAGGGTTATGTTACTGATTGGTTTCGGCTCGGATTTTCGATTTCATTGCCCTATCATATCCGGGTTGAAGAAAACCACTCATCCGATGAGTCTCTTCTTTTTGATGACGGATTTAAAAATGATACCACGCTGACAGGTTACTACGATTATAAGGTACGGATGCCGTTTGTCATTGATTTTGGCGGTGCGCTTACAATTCCAAATCTGGCGATTGCCTATAGTTTCCGTTTTCGGAACTGGTCAGCTACAAAATTTGTTACGGATATTTATGACTCGGAATCTGATCATTATAAGATGCTTGAGGAAGAAAATTTAACAATCGCATCTCAATATCGTCAGGTTTACCAGGTAAGGGCAGGGCTCGAATACCTGCTGGAATTCAATGAAAATTTTGGCATCAGTTTAAGGTCAGGTGTTGCCATCTTTCCAGCGCCAGATGGGGACAAGCATGGGGATCGAGCAATTATATCAGTGGGTGTTGGGGTTCCCGTTGGAGAAAATTTGATGATGGATACCGCTTTTCTTACCTCCAGCTGGAGCAAGCAGTCGAGTGATATTTATACACCATATGGTGCCATGGAAGATGTCCGCTCTGATCGAATTCTGGTCAGTTTTTCTTATTTGTTTTCACGAAATTAATAAACGCAATAAATAGAACAGAAAGACCTGAAAAGGTCATCATTTCTTGTTGGAAATCCATCACCCCATCGGGTAATTTTGCGAACCTTTTTTCAACTTTGTGTGGCTCGGTAGCTCAGTTGGTAGAGCAGTGGACTGAAAATCCATGTGTCGCTGGTTCGATTCCGGCCCGAGCCACATCATAAAGCTCTCGATTAATCATCGGGGGCTTTTTGATTTAAAAAAGATAATCCCACGCTGGTGGAAAATCCTGTGTAATTTAATATAATTCTACCATAAGGATTTCATTATGAAAAAAATAACAATCTTATTTCTGTGCTCATTTTTATTTATAAATGCCCAATCTATAAAAGCCAAGCGATCTGTTTCGTCTTCAACAAGCGTTCAAGCTGAAAGCAATTCATATAAAATAAATGGAACCGTTGGGCAAAATGCTATTGGTCTATCTACTAAAGACCAGGTCAAGATTTCTTCAGGATACTGGGGATGGATAGCACGCTGGGCGGTGCTGGGAACCGATGATGAGAATGTCATTCCCAGTGAGTTTAAAATAAAACCGGCCTATCCTAACCCGTTTAATCCATCTGCAAAAATTGATATGGAAATTCCTGATGCAGGAGTTGTCCAGATCACGATCTATGATCTCTTAGGTCGAATCGTCCTGGATCATAAAAAAGAATACCCTTCCGCAGGGCACTATCAATTTGTATGGAATCCCCGTACGGCTACAGGACAGTCACTTGCCACTGGCACTTATATCGTGACCGTCATGCATCAAAATAAAATTAACACACAAAAAATCACTTTTCTTAAATAGGAGTTTATCATGAAAAAGTTAATCGTACTATTAAGCTTACAAGTTCTTTTCTCACAGGTCCCTCATAAGATGAGTTTTCAGGCCTATCTCACCGATGCTAATAATATGCCTGTTGCGCCTGGGAGTTATGAGATGACATTTCGCATCTATGATGCTTTAACTGAAGGCAATAAGCTATGGGAAGAAACACAAACGGTCACCGTTGATGGTAGCTTGGTCAGCCTTATGCTGGGTAACACCGTACCCTTGGTTGCATTACAAAGCGCGGGGTATCTGGAAATACAGTTGAAAGATGATATCCTTAGTCCCAGGCAGGAATTAGGAGCTAGCATGTTTTCCCTGCAAGCAGATAAAGCATTAAACGCTGATAAAGCCATTAAGGCAGACACGGCAAATATTGCTGTAGGATATGCCAAGCTAGATACATTAGCAGTATATGCAAAAACCGCTGATATCGCTGCGAATACAGATAATCAGACTCTAAGGATCAGTGGAGATACTTTATATGTTAGTGGAGGAAATAACGCGGTCCTTTCTCCGTATAAGGATAATACGGATACACAGGATCTCAGTTATAATTTATCAACTAAAGTTCTCAGTCTTACCGATGGCGGCACTGTTGATTTAAGCGGGCTTGCGGCGGCAAGTTCGGGGAATAATATTTCAGATGCAGATGCCGATACTAAGGTGCAGGTGGAAGAGGCTTCCGATGAAGATAAGATAAGATTTGATACGGGCGGTTCTGAAAGAATGATTATTGATAATTCTGGTGATGTTGGTATTGCTACAACAAGTCCGGATTACCGCCTTGAGATAAGTTCAAGTGGTGACGCTTTTAGGGCAGGCAGTACGAATTCGTGGTTCAAAATGTGGACTGGGGGTAATTCTCGCTTGAGCCTGGGAGATGGGAGTGATGCCAAGGAAGCAGGCTTTATTTCCGGTGGTGAAAACAGTTCGGGAGAGAACATCATCAACCTTGCTGCATGTGATGATAACGGGAATTGTCCTAGCTATGCGACCTTACATGAGGATGGTTATCTGGGTCTGGGGACAACAAGCCCTGGTTCAAAACTTGATGTAAAGGGGACATTAAGGCTATCAGGTTCAACTGATGGGTATGTGGGTATCAAAGGCGCTGCTTCAGCAGGAAGCACAACTTATACTCTTCCTTCATCAGATGGTTCTAATGGACAAGTACTGAAAACCAATGGTTCAGGAACACTTTCATGGGCAACTTCAAGTGGAGCGACTTCAGTTAGTGGACTTACGGATGCATTGGTTGAAGATAACTCAATGTATTTGGGCAATGATCCTTCTTCTACTACAAGTACTGCTGAGTATAATATTGCTATTGGGACAACAGCTTTAGATGCTGTGACTACTGGTGATGATAATGTTGCAGTCGGGTATGATGCGCTATCAGCAAATACAACAGGTCACAGCAATATTGCTATTGGACGGGATGCTCTAATTAAAAGCACAACCGCTAGCTGGAATACTGCTGTTGGAGATAGTGCGATGACGGAGAATACTACAGGCTGGGGCAACACTGTTATTGGAGCGAAGGCTCTTGGAAACAATACTACAGGGAGTGGAAATCTTGCCGTAGGTGGAGATGCGTTAAGAGCAAATACAACTGCAGATTATAATTCAGCTTTGGGAGCTTTTGCTCTTACGGCTAATACTACAGCATCTAAGAATACGGCAGTTGGCTATGCGGCACTCGTAAGCAACACAACAGCACCAGAAAATACAGCAGTTGGATATGCGTCATTATATTCCAACACTACCGGTCAATATAATACCGCAGTTGGGTCTGTGTCTCTTCCAGCAAACACTACAGCCTCAGCCAATACTGCAATTGGATATGCGTCATTATATTCCAACACTACCGGTTATAATAATACCGCAGTCGGAAGTTCAGCGCTTGCAACAAATACTACCGGAGAAAACAACAGTGCATTTGGTACTAACGCTCTTGTTTCCAATACTACTGGGGAAATGAATTCCGCCTTTGGAGAGACCTCTCTTAAATCTAATACAACGGGCTCTCAAAATACTGCAGTCGGGACTACATCCCTTGAGGCCAACACTACCGGAAGTTATAATACTGCAGTCGGAACTGGTGCTGGTAACGCCATAACCACTGGTAGTAGCAATGTAATACTTGGCGACGGTGCCGATCCAAGTGGGGCGACTGGAGCTAATCAGATCGTTATTGGCAAAGGTGCAACTGGCCAGGGAGACAATTATGCCGTGATTGGTAATGCTGATATTACAAGACTCTACGCTGCGCAGGATGGAGCTGGAGTTTTGTATGCTAATGGCACCATCCAAAGTTCCGATAGACGAATTAAGCATAGTATAAGTGATATACCTTATGGGCTTAGCTATATCATGAAGCTTCGTCCAGTTAGTTATTACAAAAAACAACCCAAAGATTATTCACAAGAGCTCAAAGATAAATTCTATCCAGATGGAAATGTAAGGGAAGTGGCCAGTGAAGATTACAATAAACTGCAAGTTGGATTTATCGCTCAGGAAGTCAAGGCTGTAAATGACGAGTTAGATGCAGAAAACAACATTGTCACTATTGATGAAGATGGTTTTCATCGGATGGATTATGAGAAGCTTGTTGTACCCATGGTCAAAGCAATTCAGGAACTCACCGCGAGAATAGAAAAACTTGAAAACCAGCTTGAAGCCAATGGTATTGATGTATCAGCTAGCCAGTAAACCATTATGCTTTTCAAGCTAGTTCGTTAACGAAAACTCGAAAAAAACAAGAAAGCCTCTTAGGAGGCTTTTTTGTTTGAGATTGATTTATTTCGGATTAAAATTTGTCCGATACCGAGGAGGATATTCCCAATGAGAATTATAATTACGATTTTTACTCTTTTATTTACCGCTGGCATTGCCCAGGAAGGCAAAACCGATTCAACATTGCATCGAGAGCCGGTTCGATTTTCCAAAGAAATGCGGGGCACGTTTCATGGCACAAAAATGAACTATCTTGCCTCACATTATGAAACCATTCTCTATGAAAAAGATGACTATAACAAACCCATGGCATCGATTTTTGTCACCGAGTACCGTTCGGTTAAAAATGATCCGGATCGGCCTGTCATTTTCATCTTTAATGGTGGCCCCGGTTCTGCATCCCTATGGCTGCATATGGGAGTCATGGGACCCAAAGTGGTTAAAGTGCCCTCGGATGCAACTGATGACGGCTCCCCGCCCTATGAACTGGTTGACAATCCATTATCACCCCTTGATGTTGCAGACCTTGTATGCATTGACCCCATTGGCACGGGATATAGCCTTGCCATGGGTGGCCATGAAAATAAAGAGTTCTGGGGCGTAAAACAGGATGCGGAAAGTGTGTCCCAATTTGTGCGCCGATGGTTGCAGGATAACCATCGATGGAATTCACCCAAATATATTCTTGGGGAGAGTTATGGCGGTATCCGAGGCCCTCAAATG
>Ga0209445_1000180_pt1 | contig 35744 bp, 36 predicted proteins | sample MarorgKNORR_S2LV_4_FD_188223 | JGI IMG/M metagenome (GOLD analysis project Ga0209445, IMG submission 188223) | Marine microbial communities from the Southern Atlantic Ocean, analyzing organic carbon cycling - NADW_A/KNORR_S2/LV (SPAdes) (version 2) | ecosystem: Environmental > Aquatic > Marine >... | reverse complement strand
CTGTGACGACATGGACAGTCCCGCCGCAGACAGTGGTCAGATACGCCGGCAAGGTTGCAACCAGAGTCTTACCCTCACCCGTACGCATTTCTGCGATCTTGCCCTCGTACAGGACCATGCCACCGATCAGCTGCACATCAAAGTGCCGCATATCCAGGGTACGCCGTGCCGTCTCACGCACAACGGCAAACGCTTCCGACATCAGGTCGTCCGGGCCCTCACCTTCGTCAACGCGCCGGCGGAACTCATCGGTCTTGGCTGCCAGACCACCATCATCAAGCCCAGCTATCTGTTCTTCCAGCGAATTAATCAGATCAACCATACGGTCCATTCGCTTTAGATTTCTCTGGTTGCGACTGCCGAAAATTTTTGTGGCAACATTACCGAACATCAGAAAGATATCTCCCGTGTATTTAGGCACCAGATCAGAGTAATGATTCCGCCGATTTCAAACGGTCGGCTGGCAACCGATTTCATCCGTAACCGACCTGAAGGCATCTCTATCTTGGTGAAACTGATACTATTGGCCAAATTTTATCATGAGCGATTCAACTTTCAGACCCGTAGGGGTTTTGGTGCAATCTTTGTCAGCATCCGCTGCACCAGATCCCCTTGGCGATACAGATAAAGCAACCCAATCCTGGCTGCTTACCGTCAGCGCTGATATCGCTGCACACACTCGGGTTGCACTAGAAGACAGCGTGCTGGTCGTGTTTGCAGATTCATCGGTATGGGGACACGCTGTCACCCTGCAAAAAAACACGATCATGGCCAAACTCAAGTCCCGGGGTGTCGGTTGTGAAGAAATCACTGTAAAAGTCAGGCCCCGAGAGGCAGACCGGGTGCCCACGATAACATCCAGAGAGCCTGAGCCGATTGAATCGGCTTCAGCCAACGCACTTGAGCAAAGTGCGCACACCGTAACAACACCTGGCCTGCGTAGGGTATTGCAACGGCTCAGTCATCATCGGCAAATCGATAACTGAGCACTATTCTCGAATTTGCCCAGGAAAACGACCCTGCTCGACCTCAGCGAGTGGATCATCGGCCACGCCAGACAGGTTTTCGTTTCTCAGCAAACGCGCGGGCACCTTCAATCTGATCTTCACTGCTGTAGAGCCGATCAACGGTCGGAAAAGTTCGGCCCGTGATTCCGTCCAGTGCATCCTGAAACCGCATATTCTCAGCCGCTCGCGCGACTTCCTTGATAGCCGCATAAACCAGCGGTGGACCCTGCACTAAAGTCTCGGCAAGTTCCCGGGCCCGCGGCATCAACTCGGCAGCCGGCACGACATGATTTACCAACCCCCAGCGGTGTGCTTCGCCGCTATCAAGCCAGCGACCGGTGAACAATAATTCCATGGCGATGTGGTAGGGAATCCGCTTGGGCAGCTTGAGCGTCGCGGCATCAGCGATTGTCCCCGAGTTGATTTCGGGCAGTGCAAAAGTCGCATGATCGGCAGCGAGGATAATGTCTGCTGACAGCGCGAGCTCCAACCCACCGCCACAACAAATACCGTTTACAGCAGCGACAATCGGCTTATTCAGGTGCGGCAACTCCTGCAGGCCACCAAATCCTCCAACACCGTAATCACTGTCGACCGCCTCACCGTCTGCAGCCGCTTTGAGGTCCCAACCTGGGCAGAAAAACTTTTCACCCGCACCGGTAATCACGGCAACCCGCAGCTCGGGATCATCCCGAAACGCCGCGAAGACTTCTCCCATCTGCCGACTGGTCGCAACGTCGATAGCGTTGGCTTTAGGTCGATTGAGGGTAACTTCCAGTACAGACGAACGCTTCTCAACATGAATTGGCGTATCCATCCTCGATTGATCTCCTTATGTTGATGCTGGTCGCAAATCGGGGCTCGCTGCTACCGATCTGACTTAAATTAGACCGAGCCTCTTCTGTCCGACAACGGCTTGTGAACCTGGCTTAACAACACGTCAGCAGCCACCACACCTTTCCCCAACGGTCGTACCAGCATCGGATTGATATCCAGTTCTGAAACTGAGCCAGTCGCCGATAGGATATGACTGGACAGGGTCTCGAGACTATCAAGCAATGCAACCGTATCACCCCGGCTTGTGCCGCGATACCCCTTAAGCAAAGGCATCACTTTGAGTTTTTCCAGGGCTGTTTCAAATTCTGATCGCCGGGCAGGCAGGAGAACGATTTGAACATCCTGGAGCAACTCGACCAGAACACCGCCGGTTCCCAGCATCATGCAAGGACCAACCTGTGGGTCGTGTTCAACGCCAATGATCAGTTCGACCAGCGCATCAGTGATCATCTCCTCTACGATCAACCTGTCATAGTGCGCAAGCAAGCGCTCAGCTGACTTTCTGAGTTGTTGTTCATCTGATATGTTCAATGCAACGGCTAACTGATCGCTTTTATGCCGTAAGCTGACATCACAGGCTTTCACACAAACCGGAAATCCAATGTCACCAACTGCCTCAACCGACTCCTCGATACTTCGCACCAGTCGCCCGCGTGGCACAACCAGGCCCAACTCCGACAACCAGGCTTTTCCTTCCCATTCATCAACGATAAACGACCCTTGTTTGATTTCGGTGGTCACACCCGGCAGCATCAAAGGCGATGCCTGGCGCCAGAGATATCCAATCTTGGCTGCAGCTTCGACCGCGTCCATTGCCTGTTGGATCCCGCATAACGGTGCGATACCCCGATTTATGAAGTCACGGGCTGTATCTTCGGGCAAGTTTTCCGGCAAACTGGCCAAAATCGCTGTGTTCTGCCCTGTGTCCTGTGCTGCTCTTTCGATTGCGCTTATGGCCGGATGCCATGTATCCCATTGACAGTTGTCCTGTCGAGGAAAGTCCAACACCAACACCGATAAGTCAAAGCCGCAACTGAGCATGGCCCGATACGTCTGGTAGAGTTTTTCCTCATCATTCCAGTTAAACGTGTGGTAGTCGAGCGGGTTGGATATGGTTACCAACTCTGTGAGGGTTTCCTTAACTCGCTGGTACTGATCCGGGGAGAGTTCGGGGAAGTTGACATCTCGGCCTTCTGCCGCGTCTGCCATCAGCATCGCCTCACCGCCTGAACAACTCATAGAACCTATGCGGCTACCGGACAGCGGTCCGTGCACATGAAGCAGTTTCAGGGTTTCAATCAGACTGTCCAATGAGCGGACTCTAGCAATCCCCAGTCTGTCCAGAAGCGCATCGGCGATCCGGTCGGAACCTGCCAGTGAGGCCGTATGTGACAAAGCAAGCCCGGCGCCCCGTGCGCTCGAACCGGCCTTGATGGCCACCATCGGCAGGTGCCTTTCCCGCGCAAGTCTGCTTGCCCGGTCGAGAGCCTGCACATCACTAAATCCTTCGACGTGTAGACCCACTGCGGTCACACGGTCATCGGACACTACTGCCTCAATAGCATGCGCGACATTCGTTTGGGCCTGGTTTCCCAGCGCCAGAACATAGGCTATCGGCAAACCGCGGTTCTGCATGGTTAGGTTCAGCAGGATGTTACTGCTCTGGGTAAACAGTGCTACGCCTCGCTTCACCCGCTGACCACCGTGCTGGTCGGGCCACAGCAAGGCACCATCTAAGTAATTGATCAGGCCATAGCAATTCGGCCCAAGGATCGGCATATGGCCAGCGGCCTGAACCAATTCAGCCTGAAGCTGTTCACCGTCCTCACTTTCGCTGAATCCTGAGGCGTAGCAAACGGCACCGCCGCCATCGATCTTCCGTAGTTCAGAAACGATTTCAATGGTTTGCCGACGGTTGACACCAATAAAACTGACGTCAGGTGCACCAGGCAGTTCACTGATATCGCGATAGCAACGATGGCCTGCAACTTCGTCATGTCGAGGGTGTACCGGCCATATCTCTCCCTGGAAACCCAGACGCGTGCACTGCCGTACTACCTCTGCGGCCTCTCGACCACCAAATACGGCGACAGTCTTGGGTCTAAAAAGACGTTCGAGATTCAAAGCGCTCTGCTCAGCGTAAAAGTCGTCTAATCCCAGAGAGGTCTCAGAATATCTCTCGAGATAATATGCCTTTGAATTTCGCTGGTGCCTTCCCAAATTCGCTCAACTCGGGCATCACGCCATATCCGCTCGAGCGGCAGGTCAGTCATCAGCCCCATGCCGCCATGAATCTGGATCGCTTCATCAGCCACATAAGCCAGCATCTCGGTTGTATAGAGTTTTGCCATCGCATAGTCTGCGTCGGTTGCGCTGCCCTGATCAGTTTTCCACGCACTCTTCAAGGTCAGAAGTTCAGCGGCTTCAAGACGCATTCGCATCTCTGCAATCTTGAACCCAACACCCTGGAAACGACCGATCGGCTGTCCAAACTGCTTTCTTTGCGCAGCCCAGTCTATAGCGAGCTCCAATGCACGATGGGCACGGCCTAGGCACATTGCTGCCACCTGAAGCCGGGTCGCCCCAAGCCAATCATTGGCAACCGCAAAACCTTGGTGTTCATGACCCAGCATCTGCGATGCTGGAATCCGGCATTGATCGAATTCAAGAATACAGTTGTGGTAACCCCGGTGAGAGACACTGTGATAACCCGGACGCACATTGAATCCTTTGACCCCCTTGTCAACCAGAAAGGCACTGATCAACTTTCTAGGCCCACGACTGGAGCTCTCTTCTCCCGTTGCTGCGAACAAAATAACAAAATCGGCGATATCAGCATGGCTGATAAAATGTTTAGTGCCAGTGATGACATAGTCACCACCATTCCGATCTGCTCTACAGGTCATTGAACGAAGATCGGATCCGGCGTCTGGCTCGGTCATCGCGAGACAATCAATTTTTTCGCCCTTTATGCAGGGTAGAAGATACCGCTCTCTCTGCTCGTCAGTACAAGCCTGCAAGATATTGCTGGGCCGGCCAACAAGGTACTGCAGTGCAAAATTAGCCCGACCAAGCTCTCGCTCAAACAGAGTCAGTGACACAGCATCAAGTCCGCCACCCCCCATCTCTGCGGGCATATTTGCAGCATAGAACCCCAGTTCGATGGCCCTACGAACAATCTCTTGGCGTAGCTCCAAAGATATCTGATCGGATTTTTCGACTTCATCCTCGTGTGGGTACAGCTCCTGCTCGACGAAGCGACGGGCGCTTTCGATCAGCATTTTCTGTTCTTCGGTAACGGTAAATTCCATGCGTTGTAACTCCCATGGCACTAGAGCAGTAACGGGTAACTTTGCCCCGCGCGAGGTGAGTCAGACGGCCAGCGCTCGGGTGACCGCGCTGATGCTAACGTAAGTCAACGTATCACGCATCTGCGGTTCATCGGACATGCACCTGCCTGTCTGCAAGGATCTGCATCGAATGCCTGGTTCGACGCAAACCACAGGCGGTTAATTTCGACCCCTGTCGCTACAGATTCAGGGCCGGACAGGAAAACTAGTGAGAAACTGCAGGGCGGGTAAAACTGATAGGTGCACTCTGCTCATCTTCAAACGAGACCAGTTCCCACACCTCAGGCTGTGCAGCGAGCCCCTGAAGCAGTCTGTTGTTGAGACAGTGTCCAGACTTGTGTGCACTGAACGATCCCACCAATGGGTGACCCAGGAGATACAGGTCTCCGATCGCATCGAGGATTTTATGTCGCACAAATTCGTCACCGTATCGCAGTCCTTCATCGTTCAGGATGTGATAGGCATCCATCACAATCGCATTATCGAGGCTGCCGCCTCTAGCAAGTCCGGCTTCCTGAAGTGCCTCGACATCCTGCAGAAACCCGAAAGTACGGGCTCGGCTGATCTCTTTCATGAAAGAGGCGGTCGAAAAATCAATGCTTGCACTCTGGCTAGATGACTTCAGGATTGGATGATCAAAATCAATACTGAACGTCACCTTAAATCCTTCAAAAGGTTCAAAACGGGCCCATTTGTCACCGTCGTGCACCTCAATCGATTGTTTGATTCGGATGAATTGCTTAGGGGTATTTTGCTCCTGAAGTCCTGCTGACTGAATAAGAAAGACAAAAGGAGCGGCACTGCCATCCATGATCGGAACTTCTGCCGCCGTCAGGTCGACCCATGCATTATCGACGGCAAGACCGGCAAAGGCAGACATCAGGTGCTCGACTGTCGACACGCGGGTGCCGCATGATTCAAGTGTTGTAGACAGCCGGGTATCGCTAACAAGGTCCGGCGACGCAGTGATCTCGACTACCGGGTCAAGGTCGATACGTCGAAACACGATACCGGTGCCCGCAGGGGCGGGGCGCAGTGTCAGATAGACCTTCTCACCAGTATGCAGGCCAACGCCGGTCGCGCGAATAACATTTTTTAGGGTTCTTTGCCTGACCATGCGACCTGTTCCTGTGTTGTTATACGGTCGAATTCAGTGCCAAAAAGACAGATTTCAGGCACACGCGCAATGGTACATTAGTATTCCCTAATTGTGTACTGGTTTTACAATATTTTTACCACTTTTTTTGCATTTTCGTAGATTTTCTCCTAGATTGTTAATTTAATTGGAGTTTTACTCGGCCTGGCGTCTCAGAAATGCGGGTATGTCCAGATAATCCATATCGACGGCGGCATTACCCTCGGCCAGACCCGGTGCCTGAGAGCGACGCCGAATGACCGTGGGGGTATCCAGATCCAGAGCAGGTTCTTCTGCGGGTGCACTGTCGCTCGCACCTTCCCTTACCAGATGAACGTCGGGTCTTGCCGGACCTTTGCGGATGCCTGTCGCAACCATAGTGACCCGAAGATCCCCATCCATTGCAGCGTCTAACGTGGTTCCGATCACCACCGTGGCATCCTCCGATGCATAGTTACTCACGATCTCGCCAATGTGTGCATATTCATCAAGTGTCATGTCCGGACCTGCGGACACATTAACCAATAGTCCTCGTGCACCATAGATATCGACATCTTCAAGCAGCGGGCTTGATACTGCACCATGGACGGCATCGACGGCACGATCCGGCCCGGTTGCTGTAGCTGAACCCATCATCGCCATACCCATCTCCAGCATCACTGTCTTGACATCTGCAAAATCAACGTTGATTAATCCCGGACGCGTTATCAACTCTGAAATTCCCTGTACAGCATTAAATAGAACCTCGTTTGCTTTGCCGAAAGCGTCCAGCAAAGTCACCTGGCCCCCCATGACTTCGAGAATTCTCTCGTTGGGAATAATTATCAGTGAATCGACCAACTCACCCAGTTCACCGATACCCTGGTCTGCCGCCTCTATGCGCTTTCGTCCCTCGAATTTGAACGGCCGGGTGACAATTGCAACCGTCAGAATACCCTTCTCCCGTGCCAGCTGAGCAATCACAGGTGCAGCACCGGTACCCGTACCGCCACCCATGCCGGCTGTCAAAAAAACCATATCCGTGTTGTCGAGCACCTCGGCAATCTTGTCCCGATCTTCAGTCGCTGCCTGCCTACCAACATCCGGGTCTGTTCCCGCACCCAACCCTTTGGTCAGGTTCGCACCAAGCTGAAGAACTTTTGATACACCCGAGCGCCTGAGGGCCTGGGCATCAGTATTGGCGTTAATAAACTCAACACCTTCGAGGTTTGCCGACAGCATGTGATCAACTGCATTACCGCCGCCGCCCCCAATTCCCAGCACCTTAATGACAGCTTGCTGGCCTGTAGTTTCCATCAGTTCAAACATGATTAAGCTCCTTTCGCCAGGGTTAAACGTTATTACTTAAGCAAAAAAACAACAGCCCGAATTTTTCGATTCCCTATTTCCAAGCCATCGTAAATACCTATACGCATGGTTTACTCTTCCGTGAAATACTTACTGAACCAACTTCTCATACGCTGGATCGGTTGATCTGCCCATCCAAATACTTTTCTACTCGCCTCAGGTCTGCTCTGATATTGATGACCAAACAGCAGCAACCCGATACCAGTGGCATAGATTGGGCTTCTCATCACTTCACTCAGCGAACCGGTGTAGTGGGGGACACCAAGCCGAACGGGTAACTGGAAGACTTCTTCCGCCAACTCAACCATACCTTCCATTTTTGAACTGCCCCCAGTCAACACAATCCCCGCACCCAACAGGTCTTCGTATGCACTTCGACGCAACTCGTCTTGCACCAGCAGAAAAAGCTCTTCAGCACGAGGCTCTACGACGTCTACCAACTGGGATAGAGCAAGCTTGCGCGGTGCGCGGTCGCCGACACTGGGTGTATCGATCAACTCTCCCTCTGGTGCCAGCCGTGCCATTGCATAGGCAAACTTTTTCTTGATCTCTTCGGCTGCCTGGGTCGGAGTCCGAAGGGCTATAGCTACATCGTTTGTGATTTGATCACCTGCTATAGGCAGCACGGCAGTGTGCCTGACTGCACCCTCTGTGAATACCGCTATATCAGACGTGCCGCCACCAATGTCCACTAGACAAACACCCAGCTCTTTCTCATCGTCATCGAGCACCGCATAGCTCGATGCCAGCTGCTCCAATATCAAGTCATCAACTTCCAACCCGCAGCGTCGAATACACTTGTCGATGTTTTGCGCCGCACTCAAGGCAGCCGTAATAATGTGAACCTTGGCTTCCAGGCGCACCCCGCTCATCCCTATGGGTTCGCGTACGCCTTCCTGCCCGTCAATGATAAAATCTTGTGGCAATATGTGTAATACCCGCTGATCATTTGGTATAGCTTGGGCACGGGCGGCTTCGATAACACGTTCGATATCGGCCGCATCAACCTCCTCATCACGAATTGCGACAACCCCCTGAGAATTCAGGCTGCTGATGTGGGCACCTGCTATGCCGGCGAATACTGAATTAATTCGACAGTCTGCCGTGAGTTCTGCCTCTTCCACCGCACTCTGAATAGAATTGACCGTCGACTCGATGTTCGCCACAACACCCTTGCGGAGACCTTTAGAGATATGCTGTCCCATACCGATAATCTCCAGACCTGAGTCAGGCTGGACCTGACCGACAATCGCTACAACCTTGGATGTACCAATATCCAAACCGGCAATGATGTTATTTTCGCGGTTTTTGATCATCGCTGACTCACTCAGTTACCCAACTGCCCGTAAGCTGCCAGTTGAACCACACCACTGCCGCCGCCCCGCCACTGGACAGCAAATCCGTTGTCGTAACGCATGTCCACGCGTTCAATGTCCGGCAACCGGTCTTGCAAAAACGAATCGAACACCGCAGCAAACTGATCGACCTTGCGTACCGGATCACCTTTGCCCACGACAATTTCCAGCTCGACCGGTATCTGCAGGGTTACCGATTGCAACACCACCACCCAGTCGCCAACTTCATTGACAGACAAGCTCTTGACCTCTAAGCCAAATGGGGAAAGACTCGATACCAGGTAGAGAAATGCATCAATCACGGTATGTCGGTCAGCTGTTGGGCTGCGCAAAACCGGTTGCAGAGTAATAGTGGAATCTGGCGGCAAATTCACATAATCCTGACCCTCAGAGGCGCTGCCGTTAGTCGCATACCACAGCGCAATCGCACCGGCCTCCGTAATCGAGATTTCCAGTGTATCTGGCCAGTGTCTTCTCACCGCTGCCTGGTAGACACCCGGTAAACGAACTAGGGCGTTCTCGATTTTCTCAAGGTCGGCAGTAAAATAGTTGCCAATCAGTGCTAACCAGGCAGTCCGCTCGACAGTCTGTGCATCCACTTGGGCCGAACTGCCGTGTATATCCATTCTTTCTATCGTGAAACGACCTGGTCGCAATAGTTGATCAACCAGGACTACGCCTGTCATTAGAAGCACGACGGTGATCGTGACCCACAAGCTCGGTTTGTACAGGATCTTTTTTCGCTGCCCAATCATGGCGTCAGTTAATTCACCGTCCTGAGCGATGGCTGTACGATCAGAACTCATAGCCGGTCTCCGACGATCCTGACTTCAGTTTCAAGGAGAACCCCGAACTTGGCTTTAACACGCGCTTGTATGCACGCAATGAGTTTCTCGATGTCCCAGGCACAGGCATTTCCAGTATTAACGATGAAATTGGCATGCTGATGGGAGACCATTGCACCGCCGACCTTGAGGCCCTTCAGTCCAGCCTGATCAATCAGCCGCGCCGCATGATCCTCGGCAGGGTTGCGAAACACCGAACCCGCACTGGATGCCTGAATGGGTTGTTTTTCAGAGCGCTCGACCAGTAATGACCGGATGCGCTGCCGACCCTCGTCTTCAGCACCGCGAACAAGTTTCAGCGTCGCACCGACAAACCAGTGGTCCGGCAATAACTCAACCCAGCGATAGCCCGTTTTGAATGCGCTGGTGGGATGCTGCTGAATCCTGCCATCGCGGTTGATGAGTTCCACCTGGTCAACGATATCCCAGATTTCACTCCCGAAGGCACCCGCATTCATCGCCAAAGCACCACCGATCGTGCCGGGTATACCGGCAAGAAACTCTGCACCGGAAAAACCCGCCTTTGCGCAAAATCGAGCTACCTTGGCACAAGCCGCACCAGCCTCAGCAACCACCCCGCGATCTTCCAGTTGTGTCAACCCAGACAAACCCCCATGACAACAGATCACTGCACCGCGGAATCCGGCATCCCGCACAAGCAGGTTCGAACCCAGCCCGACCCACAACAAGGGCGTCTCCGAAGGAACCACTTGGAGAAATTGAGAGAGGTCACTTCTGTCGCAGGGGCAAAAATAATAGTCTGCGGGTCCACCAACCCGCCAACTGGTATGCTGTGCCATCAACTCATGGCGTCGAACTTCTCCCCGAACAGTTGGAAAATAGCGCTTTGAATTCATAGCTGCTGTTGGCGTCACTCGATGCCACCCTCCATGCCTTGGCTCTGTTCTCCGACCAGCTCCCGCGCGACGCGACCAATATTGCCCGCACCCAGAGTCAACACAACATCTCCCGGCTGAACGAGCTCTGGCAGCTTGTCCGGCAGCAAAAATACATCCTCCAGATACACCGGGTCGACGCCGCCAAGCGCACGAATCCGCTCACACAACACAGCGCCGCTGGCAGAGGCAATCACCGCTTCGCCAGCTGGGTAAACGCCAGTCACGACAAGATGTGTTTCAGTCGCCAGTAAAGCGGCAAATTCATCAAGCAGATCGCGAGTACGGGTGTAACGGTGGGGCTGAAAAACGACGACCCGACGTCGAAGTGGCCAGCACCCAGAAACCGCCTCAAGAGTAGCCGCGATTTCACTTGGGTGGTGTGCGTAATCATCAACTACAACTGCGGAACCGCCTGCAATACGCAGCTCACCAAGAATCTCAAAGCGCCGATCTATACCTTGAAAATTCTTGAGCCCGTCGACAATGGACTCATGGCTTGCGCCCACCTTATCCGCGACAGCAATAGCGGCAAGCGCGTTCAGAACATTGTGTCGCCCGGCCAATGCTAGATCTATCGGCAATTCGGTACCATCGGGTAGATGGGCATGGAACATCATGTGAGAGCCCTGCGGTCTGATCTCGCTGGCATAATAATCGGCCCCTGGTTTACTGCCATACGTCACGACTGGTTTTTTCAGCCTGGTCCGCAGGCCGACAACAACAGGATCATCAGCACACAGGATTGCCAGACCGTAAAAGGGCAGATGGGAAAGAAAATCAGCAAAGGTTGAGACGAGCTTGTCGAAGCTTCCACCATAAAAATCCATGTGATCGCTGTCGATGTTGGTAACCACGGCGAGATAAGGCTGTAAATGCAGAAAAGATGCATCGCTTTCGTCAGCCTCGGCAATAAGCCAACGACCACTACCCAGCCGTGCATTACCGCTGACACTTTTTACCAGTCCGCCCACAAGAAATGTCGGGTCCAGGCTGGCAGCAGCCAGCACAGCGGCTATCAGGCTGGTCGTTGTGGTTTTGCCGTGTGTGCCAGCCACCGCAATACCCTGCCGGAATCGCATCAACTCCCCCAGCATTTCTGCACGCGGAATAACTGGGATGCCTGCGTCTACCGCTGCTTGTACTTCGATATTGTTTGTGCCAACAGCCGTAGATGTCACAACAACATCTGCTTGCGCAACACTATCTGTACTGTGGCCAATAGTCACCTTTACACCAATCTCCCGCAGCCGCTCTGTCATATCCGACTCAACCATGTCAGATCCTGTCACCCGGTAACCTTGATTGAGCATGACCGACGCTATTCCGCTCATACCAGCCCCGCCAATTCCGACAAAATGTATCTGCTGAACAAACTCACGCACTGACTACCTCCAGACACTGTGCAGTCACACGCCCAATCGCGTCCGGGCGACCGAGCGCGCGCGCTTTCTGCGCGATCGAAAGAAGCCGGGCTCGGTCGTCCTGAAACTTCTTCACTGTTAGCGCCAACAGATTGGCAGAAAGATTGCTTTCTTCAAGTGCAATGGCAGCGCCTTGTGACACCAGGTACTGGGCATTTAGTTTTTGATGATTTCCCGCAGCGTAAGGATAGGGAACCAGTACCGCCGCCAGTCCTGCTGCACAAATTTCAGCCACGGTCATGGCTCCAGCCCGGCAAACAACAAGATCCGCCTCGTAGTACGCTGCAGCCATGTCCTCTATGAATTCCCGTACATCTACATCGATGTCAAGCTCCCGGTACCGCGCAAACAGTTCCTGGGCTCGGTCACGCCCACACTGGTGTAACACTTTGGGACGCTCATCCGGCATCAACTGGGCCATCGCTTCCGGCACGACCTGATTGAGTATCCGTGCGCCCTGGCTGCCGCCTACCACCAATACGTGCAGAACGCGATCCTGTCGATTGCCGTATCGCTCTTCTGGAATCGGTAAGGAAAGGATAGGTTCTCGTACCGGATTACCCGTCCATTCGACCCGTCGGCCAAGGCCAGGCGTATCGGGAAAGCCACACATTACCCGTCTTGCAATTGGCGCCAGCAGACGATTCGTAATACCAGCACGTGTATTTGCTTCATGAATCAGCAGCGGCAGGCGCATCAACCAGGCCACCAGCCCACCCGGACCGGCCACAAATCCACCCATTCCCAGAACGGCAACCGGTTTGCGGCGGCTGATTGCGGCGTAGACCTGCAGCATCGCCCTGATCAGCATTACGGGAGATCCGATTTTTCGGAGCCAACCACTACGCCGTATACCGTGAACATCGATCCACTCCATGTCGATGCCTTCATCCAGTACCACTGAAGACTCCAGTCCCGAGCGAGTACCCAGCCACACAACACCAACCCCTTGGTCCATCAGTGATTTAGCAACACTGAGCGCCGGATAGACATGTCCGCCAGTTCCACCCGCCATGATCAGGATCGTTTTCATCGTTTTGTACCAAGCGCCCGTTGGCTACTTCGATCGATGGAGAGCAGAAGTCCAATCGCAAAACAGCAACTGATCATGCTGCTGCCACCATAACTCATCAACGGCAGCGTCAACCCTTTGGTGGGTATGACGCCCAGGTTCACAGCCAGATTCACCAATACCTGAAGCGTCAGCAACAAACCAATCCCTTGTGCAACTCGAGCTTGAAACATCTGTCCTACCCGACCTGCCTGATCTGCAATTCGGAAAGCTCGCCAGCACAGACTTATGTAGAGAACGATAAGCACTGCGATTCCGATGAAACCCAACTCTTCCCCAATTACCGCAACCAGAAAATCATTGCTGGCTTCAGGCAGATAAAACAGCTTCTGTACACTTGCGCCTAGCCCAACACCAAACCACTCGCCACTCCCCAGAGCAATGAGTGCCTGGACCAACTGGTATCCGCACCCGTAAGGTTCGGCAAATGGGTCGAGAAAGCACAGAACTCTTTGCAGCCTGTTGGGGTTAAAGAAGATTAAGACGCCCATCGCCACAAAACCTGCAAAAAATGCACCACAAAAGTAGATCAGACGAATACCGGAAAGGAACAGCATGCCCAGCACAGTAACAAGGATAACTACAGTGCAGCCATAGTCCGGCTCGAGCAGAAGTAACACCGCGATTCCACTGAAAACAAGCGCAGGTTCAATCATGTTAACCGTAAACGTGCTCAACTGAGACGACCTTCTTGCGCAATGGTCTGCCAGATACAACACAACCAACACTTTGACGATCTCCGAAGGTTGAAATTGAAGGGGCCCTATGGGAAACCAGCGGGTACTGCCGTTGACTTCCCGACCCAGTCCGGGTACCAGCAGTAACACCAGCATGACTACTCCAACAACCATAAGCAGGCGACTGGATCGCTGCCAAATGTGCATATCAATCTGGGACGCCAGATAGGCTATTACGATACCGAGCGTAATACTGAATACGTGTTTAAGTAACGGCATGACACTGGAACCAGAACCGTGCGTACCAAGCGTCGCGGAAAATACCATTACTGCGCTGAATCCGAGCAGACCCAACACGGACAAGACCAGGGTCCTATCCATAACGATCTGAGAGCGTGGACTTTTCTGATCGACGGCAAGGGTGATACTCACCGAAGTTGCTCCTTGACCAGTTGCCGATATGCCTCCCCCCGCTGCTGGTAGTCTTCAAACATATCGAAGCTGGCACAGGCGGGGGATAGAACGACAGCGTCACCTGGTTGTGCCCAGGATGCAGCCAACGAAACGGCCTGCGCCAGATCGTCAACCATCGTAAGCGGTACACAGCAACCAATAGCTGCCGCAATCTTGTTGCGGTCTTCGCCGAAAAGGACGACCTGACGTGCATAACGTCTCACTGGATCGGCAAGAATCGAAAGGTCGGCACCTTTAGACTGCCCTCCAGCGATCAACACGACCGGGCGATTCATGCCTTCCAGCGCAGCGACGGTGGCGGCAGGATTTGTACCCTTGGAATCATTTACCCAGATAATATCGTCCCGATCATCTATAACTTCACAGCGGTGAGGCAAGCCCTGGAACCCACGCAATGCTTCCAGCCCCGGAGCTGAAGTGGCGCCGAACAAAGCCTCAGTTGATGCCAACGCTGCAAGTGCATTTGCCACGTTATGTGTTCCAGACAGTTCAAGCTCATTAACACTGACCAGCTGATCGCTACCGCGCACAAGCCAAGAGCCCTCTTCATCAGTGGCCAGGCCATAGTCATTCGGACCGGTCGGCCTGTCGAGTCCAAAAGTGATGTGCTGGGTGTCGCTCTCCAGATCAAGGAGTTCGGGGATCGCATCATGGCGTCGAGTGATGACAACCGCTGCCCCTTGGATGATTCGAGCTTTCGCCCCGGCGTAGTCTTTTATGCTCTGATACCGATCCATATGATCTTCGGCGATGTTGAGTATGGCGGCACAATGTGGATTCAAGGTCGAAGTGGTCTCGAGTTGAAAACTGGACAACTCCAGCACATAACAGTCGGGCTCTGGTTCAGCCAGCAACTCCAGTGCAGGGCGGCCAATATTTCCACCGACCAGAACATTCAGACCGGCAGCCTCAGCCAGGCGGCCGATCAGTGTCGTAACGGTGCTTTTTCCGTTTGACCCCGTTATAGCAATCACCGGTGCCGTACGTTCCCGCGCAAAAAGTTCAATATCACCAACCACTTCAACGCCGGCATTCATGGCTTCGAGCACAACCGGTTCAGTCAGTGCAACCCCAGGACTCATCACCAGCAGATCGGTATCTTTGGCAACTGCCGTGTCGAACGACCCCGCGTGCAAATCAACATGTGGGTATAACCGGGACAGCGTATCCAGATAGGGCGGTTCTGCGCGGGAATCCATCACCGTCAATGACACGCCTAGGCTATCCAGGTAGCGAACGCAAGAGAGTCCGGTAACACCCAGACCAACGACGACAGCCCGGCCTGGAATTTTCTGTGTTGAGATGGTGTTGGTAGCCTGATTCATCACAGTGGCTACCTGATCTTCAGCGTTGCCAGTCCGATCAAAACTAGAATCAGGCTGATAATCCAGAAACGAACGATAATTTTCGGTTCTTCCCAGCCCTTCAGTTCATAATGGTGGTGCAGCGGCGCCATCCGAAACAGTCGACGTCCGGTAAGCCTAAAAGAAATCACCTGCAGGATAACTGACAAGGTCTCGACGACGAAAATACCCCCCATGATTGCCAGCACGATCTCCTGGCGAACAATAACCGCAACGGTTCCAAGGGCAGCGCCGATAGCCAGTGCACCCACATCACCCATAAACACCTGTGCCGGATAGGTGTTAAACCAGAGAAACCCAAGACCCGCGCCCATCAAAGCTGAGCAGAATACGAGCACCTCACCCGCACCCGATATATGTGGAATGCCCAGATAGCCAGAAAATATTGCGTGGCCGGTAAGGTAGGCAAAAACACCCAGGCCACCGGCTACAAGCACGCTGGGCAGGATAGCCAAACCGTCCAGACCATCAGTTAGATTCACCGCATTACTGCTGCCAACGATCACAAACCATGCGAGCAGCACGTAGCCCAGACCCAGATTGACTGCCACTGACTTAAACAACGGAACGATGAGCTGCGTTTCAACCGGACTTTGTGCTGTTGCAAAAAGCGTGTAGGCAGCACAGGCTGCTACGATACTTTGCCAGAAAAACTTCTGCCGCTTGGACAGTCCTCGCCCCTCATCTCCTCTGAGTTTGCCGCGATCATCGATCCAACCAATCAACCCAAACCCAACACATGTAAACAACGTGATCCAGATAAAACGGTTGCCTAGATCGGACCACAACAGCGTCGCGATGACCGTCGCCACCAGTATCAGTGCACCACCCATAGTCGGAGTGCCCGACTTGTGCTGATGAGACGTTGGACCATCCTCCCGAATTGTCTCTCCGATTCTTAGTTTGTTCAGCTTGCGGATAAGTAACGGGCCAATGACAAAGCTCATCACCAAAGCTGTTAGGATGCTGCAGATGGCTCGAAATGTGAGGTAGCGGAAAACATTCAATCCGCTGTGCTCGGTCGCCAAAATCTCGAACAGATTTTTGAGCATCAGACGTATTCGCTTGGTCCTGTCTGGATCAACGCATTCACAATATTCTCCATGTGAGAAGAGAGAGAACCCTTCACCAACACGGTGAGTTCGGGAGTGAGTAGTTCGTGAACGGCAGCAATCAGACTCTCTTGTTTTTCAAAATGGCGGGCATGCATACCAAATTCCTCGGCCGCACAACGTGCGAGACCACCGGTCGTCAACAGGTCATCGATCCCCGCCTCCCGGGCAACCCGACCAGCAGCTTGGTGCAGGCCTTCCGCCTGGTCCCCGAGTTCAGCCATATCTCCAAGCACCAAAATCCTTCTTCCTGGACGCGCAGCAAGCACCTGAATAGCCGCTTCGAGAGATGCCGGATTCGCGTTGTAGGTGTCGTCTATCAACTGTGCGCCTGCCTGTGCTTGTTTTTGTTCAAGTCGATGCCGAACAGGTCGAACTTTTTCCATACCATTACAGATCTGTTCCGTGCTGCAGCCAACAGACCATGCTGCGGCCACCGCCGCCAACGCGTTGCGTGCATTGTGTCGACCGAGCAGGCTCAATTGAAACTCCACCCGGTCATCGGGAAGACTGACTTCCATCAGGAGTTTGTCACCCACTGTAGTGGCGTCCCCCCTTATATCAGCTTCACTCTCCATACCAAAAGTGACACTCCTGAAATGACGGGCACGGGCTAGCCAATAAGCCGCAAATCGATCATCGGCATTGATTACGACAGCACCACCTCGGTCGAGTCCATTTAAGATTTCTGCCTTCGCCCGGGCAACGCCAGTAACATCGCGTAAACCTTCCAGATGCGCCGAACCCGCGTTAGTGATCACTGCCACCGATGGTCTGGCAATTCGCGAGAGATAGTCGATCTCACCTGGCTGGTTCATACCAAGCTCCAGAACCGCATGACGATGATCTTCACGTAACCCCAACAAGGTGATGGGCATCCCGATATTATTGTTGAAGTTGGCGCGGGGGGAGAGCACCGGACCACCTTCACTCAATATCGAAGTAATCATCTCGCGGACAGTCGTCTTCCCGTTGCTGCCGGTTACAGCCACAACGGGCAGATTGAACTGACACCGCCAGTACGCAGCAAGGCGCCCAAGAGATAGCGTGGTGTCCCCAACTACCAGAGTGGGCAGGTCGATTTCTAACTCTTGGCTGGCCATGGCAGCTACTGCACCCGAGCGCTTGGCTTGTGCAGCAAACTCATGGCCATCGAAATTTTCACCCTTGAGTGCAACAAACAACTCGCCACCACTCAGTTCGCGACTGTCCGTCACGACTCGCTCGAAATCAACATCATTGCCGACAAGTCTTCCCTCGACAGCTGATGCAGCTGTTAGCAGATTCATCACTTATTTTCCTCCAGCAGTTGCCTAACGATGTCCTGATCACTGAAATATTTCACATCTGAACCCACGATCTGTTCCAGCTCATGCCCTTTACCTGCAATGAGCACTACATCCTTTTTGTCCGCACATTTCAGTACGATCTTTATTGCCTTCTCGCGGTCTGGTTGTACCGCACTGGGCTCACGGGTCATGCCCGACAGGATGTCTTCGAGTATCGATACAGGATCCTCTCCTCTCGGGTTATCACTGGTGAGCACAACATGATCAGCATAAGACTCAGCAATAGCACCCATGAGCGGTCTTTTCCCCGGATCCCGCTCCCCACCGCAACCGAATACACACCACACCTGCCCAGCAGCATTAACTCGCACCGCCTTCAGAGCCTGTTCCAGAGCAGATGGTGTATGAGCATAATCAACGATGACCTGTGGCCCTTGACGATTGTGATCGACCAACTCCATCCGACCAGATACCGACTGTAGACGCGGCATGATCTCTGATATGCCGGTGGGCGTGAACTCCAGAGCAAGCAGTGTGCTCACGACTGCAACCGTGTTCATGACGTTGAACTCACCCAGGAGCGGGCTGTGAAAACCGATCTCACCGGCAGGCGAACTCAGTATCAAATCGTATCCACCCGGCACCACGTGCATTCCAAGAGGATACACGTCGGCATTATTGTTCATTCCATAAGTCCAGACCCTGGCCGATAGACCAGCAACAGCGAATTCAGCACCCCATGGATCATCAGCATTGATAATCGCCGTTCGCAGCCCACCGGTCCGAAACAAGAGCAGTTTTGTCGCTGCGTACGCTTCCATGCTCGGGTGATAATCGAGATGATCTCGGCTGAGATTGGTGAACACGGCCGCATCAAACTCGACACCCGTGACTCGTCCCTGATCAAGTGCATGCGACGACACTTCGATACAGACGCTGTCGGCACCTTTTTTCAAAAGATCCGCCAGTTGAGCCTGCAGGGTGACCGCATCCGGCGTAGTCAGGCTTTGTGGTTGAAGTGCCCCGACGAGACCGGAACCAACAGTGCCGATGAATCCTGTTCGATGACCCAGACAGGTAAGCGCTTGTGCCAATAGACCTGCACAAGTGGTTTTCCCATTGGTACCCGTTAGCCCGATGACACAGAGTGCCCGGGATGGAAAACCATAGAATCGACTCGCAATCTGACCGATTTTCTGGCGGAGATTGTCTATCGGAAAAGCAGGCACTGCACAGTCTTGTCGATTCCATCCACCCGATTCGTAAAGAACAGCAGCCGCACCGGCACTGACTGCCTGATCGATGTAACCGCGCCCATCGGTATGGTTACCTGGCAGGCCTACAAAGACCTGTCCGACCTGCACACGACGAGAGTCCAGGGAAAAACCTGAGATCTCGATGTCATCCTGAACCGGAATATGTGTGACGCCATCGAGCAATGTTCCCAATGCACAAGGTTTCTGTGATGCCGAAGTTATCACGCGCCCGTTACCAAGCCGCCGCTACGGGCAGCGATTTCGAGTGTCGATTTGGGCGCGTCAGGTGCAACATGATGTAATCGTAAAGCGTCAGCCATAATATGCCCAAATGCCGGTGCTGCAACTTCACCTCCGAAATGTTTACCGCCTTTGGGATCATCAATCATCACGACTAGAACAAAGCGAGGATCAGACACTGGTGCAAAACCGGCAATCAAAGACCGATAGCGATCCTTTTCATAGCCACCACCAGGCTTGATTTTGTGTACCGTACCGGTCTTACCCGCCACCCGATAATGTGGTACCACTGCCCGGGTGGCTGTGCCCTCGGAGACAACCCGTTCGAGCATCAACGTGATTTGGCGCGCGACATCAGCAGGAAGCACCCTTATGCCGGCTTGAGTTTTGGCTTCCAGGCGAATGGTTACCGGCACCAGCATCCCTTCCGTGGCAATAACCCCGTAAGCCCGGGCCAGCTGCAGCAATGTTGCTGATAGGCCATACCCAAAAGACAGCCAGGCATGATCTACCGGGCGTTCCCTATTCAATAACAGCCCCGACTGTTCACCTGGCAGTTCAATCCCTGTAGTGTGACCGAATCCTACCGCACTCAAAGTGTCGTACAACTCCTTGGGTGCCATTTCCAATGCTATCTTTGCCGTACCGACATTACTTGATTTGATCAACACTTCCGAGAAACTGAGATCTCCATAATTCCGGAAGTCCCGAATACGACGACCGCCAACATAGTGCACACCAGGGCCGGTCATTATTCTGCTGTCAGGAGTGAATACACCCTTGGCGAGGGCTAAAGACAAGGTAAATGGTTTTATTGTTGAACCCGGTTCAAATACATCCGTAACTACGCGGTTCTTAAAGTTCCCAGCTGTGATGTCTGCCCGGTCATTCGGATTAAAATCCGGAAAGTTGACCATAGCCAGCACCTCACCGGTGCGGCAATTGAGCATTACGGCAGAACCACCAGCTGCCTGGTTCTGTAGGACGGCCTTGCGCAGATGTCTGCGCATAGCAGCCTGAATCCTAAGATCGAGACTCAAGTTCAGCTTCCGACCATGATGCACGGATTGAACATTCTCAACATCCTCGACAATACGGTGGCGGGCATCAATCAGAACTCGTTTCTGACCTTCTACACCCGACAAGTGATTGTTGAAAGACCGCTCTACGCCTTCCTGTCCGTGGTCATCGATGTCCGTAAACCCAACAATGTGTCCAACCAGCGCGCCCGCCGGATAGTAACGGCCATATTCCCTCTGGGCAGTGACACCGCGGATACCTAATTGTTGAATCTGCTGCGCTTTGTCTGGTGGGAGGTGCCGACGAAGATAGACGAATTTCTTGTTGGCCGGCAGATCTATTCTGCTGTTGATCTGGTTGAGAGGGATTTTCAACGCAGTGGCGAGTCGTTCGAGGTCAGGTCCGGCTTTTCTGAGTTCTCGGGGATCTGCTGTAATGGCGTCCAGTGGTGTACTGACGGCCAGGATCACACCCTGTCTGTCGGTGATCACACCCCGCACCGGTTTAACGGGAAGCGTTCTGATCTGTCTGATTTCTCCCTCACTTCGCAGTTGACTGCTCTCAAGCACCTGAACCTGGAATGCTCTGGCGAACAACCCCATAAATCCCAGTAACATTACCGCAAAGCAGAACCAGTGTCGCCGCGGGTAGAATTTCTGCCGATTTTGGAGCGACTGGCTCACCTTGAGCTCTCAAGTCTCAAAACGACGGTATCCTGGGGGTCTGGGGGCACCATGCCCAGTTTTTGCCGGGCCTCGAATGCAATTAGGCTGTGTAGCGACCAGGTCGCTTGCTCCAGTTGAAGTTTTCCCCATTCGTCGTTAAGTCGATCACGCTGAATTTCTGCGCCCCTAACCTCAAGAAACACTTGTCGATTTTCATATCGAATCAGGACTGTGCTCAATGCACTGCCAACCACCGCAACGACAAGACCGATCAGTATCTTCATGAGTCTGCGTGTGCCGTTTTTTCAGCCGCCCTGAGCGTGGCACTGCGGGCACGAGGATTGGCCTCAACCTCCTGCTGGCCGGGCCTAAGTGGCTTTCCCAGTATTTTCACAGCAGGTCGAATCTGATCATGGGTAACCGGCAGGTCCGGCGGATAGGGATCACCGCTGGCAGACTGGCGCAGGAACTGCTTGACTGCGCGGTGCTCGAGGGAATGAAAACTGATCACGACCAGGCGACCACCGGGTTCAAGAACACTCAGGGCTTGTGGCAACACTGACTTCAACTCACCGAGTTCCTGATTGACCTGCATCCTGATCGCCTGAAAAGTCCGGGTTGCTGGGTGCTTGCCCGGTTCTCGTGTCGGTACCGCGCGCGCTACGATGTCGGCGAGTTCTAGCGTGCGCGACAGCGGCCGACTGGTCCGCGCAGCAACAACGGCTCGGGCGATTCTTCTTGAATAACGCTCCTCGCCAAGCTCGCGCAGGCAGTTACGAAGCCGTTCTTCAGTCACTGTATTCAACCAATCTGCGGCAGATGGCCCCATATCCGGATTCATACGCATATCGAGTGGGCCGTCACCATTGAAACTGAAACCTCGTTCATGACTATCGAGCTGTGGAGACGAAACACCAAGATCGAGTACAAGTCCTGTCACCCGATGAACAAGCCCGTGGGAATTAACCATTTCGAACAGCTCAGAAAACGACGCCTGTACAAACGTCAGCCGGTTTTCCGTCTCGGACATCTGCTTTGCACAGTGGTGCGCTTCCGGATCTCGATCGATTGCAAGCACTCGTCCGGCTGGACCCAGACAACTCAGAATGGCCCGCGTATGACCGCCACGGCCAAATGTAGCATCGATATAGGTGCCGTCGGCTTGGACGTTAAGCGCCTGCACGACCTCTCTCGTCATGACCGGCTCGTGTCCATTAACTGACATGTGCCGGTGAGTTGTCTAGAGCGAGAGCGACTCAAGCTCAATGGGAAGCTGCCGATCCTCGGGCTGCTTCAACAGCCATTCATCGCATTTCACTTTCCAAAGGCCTTCATCCCAAATCTCAAACTTATTTCCTTGTCCGATCAATACAATGTGTTTTTCTAGACCTGCAAATTCCCTTAATGGTGCAGAGACGCGTATCCGGCCCCCACTTGAAAGATCACAATCCGTGGCATAGCCGATCAAGAGGCGCTTCAACGCCTGTGCTGACGGATCGAAACTAGGTAGCTCGACGACCTTTCTTTCGACCTGCTCCCATTCATCCTGGGGATACAGCCAGAGACAGCGTTCCCCGGTGTTGTTAACGGTCAGCACGAACTGACCACCACAACGCTCAGTGAGTACCTGACGGTACTTCGCAGGGACAGCAAACCGTCCTTTTTGATCCATGTTGAGGGAGCTTGCACCACGAAACATGTCATCTTCTACCTTAAGTCTTTACCTCAAACCCAAGCCGCTGGTCTGGTCCGCTGGTCTATTAATCATTTGGCGCCTACCGTGCAAAAAAGAACGCCCGACCCCAAAAGGGGCCGGGCAATCACCAAAGGAGGATGAGGATGGATGGATATGCCGCCATCCACGGCAAACCGGTAGGGGTAATCAAGGTACCGGGGTCTGCCGACCCGTAGCTTGCATGTTCTGTTGAATAACTCACGATTCTCTGCCAATTTTTACCTTTTTCACCACAATTACCCACTAATCGACACTCTGGCACCAAGTTCACGGTCTGTCAAGCCCGTAATTCAAAAAAATCATGGGTTTATCGCTGATCGAGCACTGTCGACAACCGCGAACCCAGCACCAGCCAGCCATCGGTAACCCAGTGCTGACGCCAGTTGTTAATTCGTCAGTGTTGTATAACTGCAACAAACGGTCCGTTAGGTGGCAAAACAAGACCTATAGGCTTGGTCAGTGGAGGTGGGGAGCCGGCCTGTAAGCCGGGTTCTGTCGAAGGCGACCATTCATCTTGGTCACACGTCACCGTGTGACTCTTGCGACCTACCCGAATCCGATGCGGGCCGCACCATTGGATTCCTATTTGGTCTTGCTCCAGGTGGGGTTTACCTTGCCATTCGTGTTACCACGAACGCGGTGCGCTCTTACCGCACCATTTCACCCTTACCGCTCAACAGGTGTTCGCCTGCCGAACAGGCGGTATATTTTCTGTGGCACTATCCATCGACTCGCGCCGTCCAGACGTTATCTGGCACCTTGCCCTGTGGAGCCCGGACTTTCCTCCGCCACGCACCGCTAAACACCGTATTCTGGTGTCAGCAGGAACGAAGCCGCGATCGCCCGGCCGACTCCCCGTGACAACATATTACCGGTGACGCTTTATAGCAAGCCCGGACATCAACTGTCTGAGGCATCTGGCTTGGTCAATGCCAGGATTCGGTCGTAGTAATCGTTGCGACGACCACCGAACAACTTAATAGCTACCTGACTCGCTGCACCGGGTTGCAAATGTTCGGCAAGTATCGGCAAAACGTCGTCAGGACCAACTGAGCGTTGAGTGACTGGGTCTTGGCAACCCTCGACGATGATCACCAGTTCCCCTCTGACCGGATGATCATCATTTTCGAAACGCTCCGCCATTTCACCCAGTGTCGCCAACACAGTCTCTTCGAAACGCTTTGTCATCTCCCGTAAAACCGAGACGCGCCGCACACCACCCAGAGCCCGGACCATGTCGGCAAGTGTCGCCTTAAAGCGCCTTGGTGACTCGAAAAAGACCAGAGTACGGGGCTCTTTTGCCAGGTCTTGAAGCATCCTATGCCTTGCAGACGATCGGGACGGCAGAAACCCTTCAAAAGCGAAACGATCTGTCGGCAGACCACACACAGCCAGTGCTGCTGTCACGGCGCTGGGGCCGGGGACCGTCAGGACTGGTAGTCCTGTGGCCAAGCAATCTCGGACGAGCAGGTAACCCGGGTCGCTGATTAGCGGTGTTCCAGCATCACTGACCAGTGCAATATCTTCGCCACGCAGCAGAGAGTCGATGATCTGACGACTTCGCGCGCGCTCATTGTGCTGATGTAACGAGAACAGTCGTTTCGACACACCAATATGTTGAAGCAGAATTCGTGTGTGCCGCGTATCTTCAGCAGCTATCCGGTCCACAGATGCCAGAATCTCCGCTGCCCGGGTAGTCAGATCGCCCAGATTGCCGATCGGGGTCGCAACCACATACAGCGTACCGGATCCGGGAACGCTCATACCAGCGCAAGACACTGACTGCATTCAACTGAACTGAATAACATTCTAGGTAGACTGAATGACTGTGAGTCGGGTTTTTAAAGTGTATCCGGTATACTGATCCGATGTCGCGATCTGGACTTGGTTACACGGCACTGGGACTGTGACAGCACAATCTGGACAACACCCACGGCGGGCCTCGACCCGGCAGGTGGATAAGTGATTGCGCAATAGCCAGGACAATCACAGCCCCCCTGAAAGTCATCATTGGTCCGAGGATATTGCTGCCGAATTCCTGCAACGGCAGGGTCTTGTACGACTGGTGACAAACTATCGCAATCGAACGGGTGAAATCGATCTGATCATGATCGATGACCAAACGCTGGTTTTTGTTGAAGTCAAGCAACGTCGTGACAGCCGGTTTGGCCTACCCGAAGAATCTGTCGGCATGGCTAAACAGGCAAAACTGAGACGCACCGCAGCCAGCTATTTACAGCGCCACGACAGATTGCAATCCTGGTCCTGTCGTTTTGATGTGGTTGCGATCACGGGCAATCCACAGGCGCCGGTTTGCCGCTGGATTCAGAATGCTTTCCACTAAACCGTGCGGAAAAACGACATCTCATTGAAACACGCTAACGTGCCATCGACTGTGAGCCGGCGCTAAGGCCTGTTACAGTTCGGCCTTGTGGAACAGTTCGTTCTCAAACTTTTCGGCTGCCGGACCAATACCTCACTAAAAATACAGACCCCATGAATCCTGAACAAAGAATCAGACAGCATTTCGAGACCAGCGCCGCGACCGCACTCGAGACCGGGGCCGCAATCGGCCTACAGGTAGTCGATGCGGCGCGCCGAGTCGCTACCGTCTATGACAACGACGGTAAGGTCCTGCTCTGCGGTAACGGGGGCTCGGCAAGTGACGCGCTACACTTTTCAGCAGAATTGCTGTGCCGTTATGAAAAGGAACGCCAGCCGCTGGCTGCGATCGCCCTACCAGCTGATACAGCCACGCTCACCGCTGCGGGCAATGACTACGATTTTAGTCAGATTTTTTCTCGCCAGATTAGCGGTCTGGGCAGACCAAACGACGTATTGATCGTTTTCACGACCTCCGGCCAGAGTCCAAACATTCTTGAGGCCACCAAGGCTGCCACAGCTGCCGGACTCGGCGTGATCGCACTGACCGGGCGGGACGGTGGCCCCCTAGCGGGTCTGCTTGGTACAAATGACCTGGAATTACGAGTTCCTGCAGACTCAACAGCCCGTATCCAGGAAGCCCACGCTATAATCATTCACTGCATATGTGACCTTATTGACCTTCATATGACAGGAGAGACGAGGCTATGACGCCTTCAAGCCACACACCTCTAAAGAGCATTTGCCTGTTGCTGTTGGCCGGCTCAATCCTGGCCGGTGGCTGTGTACCTGCCGTAAGCTTACTGGCTATTGATGTCGTACGCGACGAGCGAGAGCCGCGCGCTTACTGGCAAGACAATAAGGCCGAAATGGACATACGGTTTTCGATCTACCGGAACAAAACGATTTCAGACACCAATGTCAGCGTCACAATCTGGAATTCCGTGGTGCTGCTGACTGGCGAAGTACCCGACCAGCAAGCCATCGACCGTATTCTGGACATCGCAAAATCTCACCATTACACCCGCCAGGTGGTGAATCGGATCGAGTTGGCTGGCCGGACCAATATGGCCAGTCGCGGTAACGACAGTTGGCTAACTGGTCGTGTAAAAACTGCGCTGGTGGTATCAGGCACTGTGGATCCGACCCGCTTCAAAGTCGTTACCGAAAGGGCAAATGTTTATCTCATGGGGCTGGTGACCTCGGCCGAAGCAACCGAGGCCGTGCTGATCGTGCGCAGCGTTCCCGGTGTGGTGCGCGTTATCAAGGTTTTTGAGTACCTCTAATGTAGTAAACGCAGGGCGTACAGACGCCCGGCCGGCCGTTGAATTCTGAGCACAAGATCTTTCAGAACCAAGACCAACTCCGGACACAGCTGGACAAGGTCAGGCGGCCGCTTGTCTTCACCAACGGCTGCTTCGATATCCTGCACCGGGGACACGTTGATTATCTGGAGCAGGCAGCACAGTTGGGCGCTACATTGCTCGTAGCAGTGAACAGTGACGCATCAATCCGAGCGCTGGGTAAAGGTGAAGACCGGCCAATAAATTCACTGGCAGACCGGCTGGCAGTACTGGCCGCGTTGAGTTCCGTCGACTTGGCGATCGGATTTGAGGAGGAGACACCCCTGGAGTTGATCCGCCTGTGCCGACCGGATCGGCTGGTCAAAGGCGGTGACTGGCCTGTTTCTGAGATTATCGGTGCCGATCTGGTACAGGATAGTGGCGGAACGGTCCACACCATCCCTATCCGCTATCCCTGCTCAACCAGCAAGCTGCTTAAAAAGATCCGCACCGCAAAAAGTTGAGACCCCACTCTGGGTCAAACGCATGAGTCTGCCAGAAGCACACGGTAGTCCTGCGCATCAGATTCACTGAAGCAACACGCAACGATCCGCTCGAACTGACCCTGGTGCTGTCGCATCACAGACACCGCAATTGCTGCAGCGTCTACCTTGGGATACCCGAATGCACCCGTACTGATTGCCGGAAAAGCGATGGATGCCAGTCCCGCATCCAGCGCCAACGCGAAACAGTTCTCGTAGCAGCACCGCAACAGCGCCGCTTCCCCCGTGCTACCGCCTTTCCAGACTGGACCAACGGTATGAATGATCCAGGCTGAGACCAGCCCAAAGCCGGGAGTCAGACACGCCGCCCCGGTCCTGCACCCACCCAGTTTTGCACAGTAGGTCTTAAGCCCAGGACCTGCCGCCTGGTGAATCGCACCATCGACACCCTCGCCACCCAGCAGTGTCTCATTGGCGGCATTAACCACGACCGATACGTCGAGCGTCGTGATGTCAGCGACCATCACATCGATCAACCATACATCCTCTTGAGACACATCAAGACCCATCTAAAGTCACTAACAGTCAGAAGAATGTGACGCTCACGTACGTCAGTCGATGCCTATGACCATGGGTTCGAGTTCGGTCAGGGCTCGCCTATACACTCGGCGCTTGAATGACACGATCTGTTTCAGAGGCTGCCAGTAATCGATCCACCGCCATTCGTCAAACTCGGGACGCTCAGCATGATCAAGACAGACTTGCTCATCATCGGCCAACATGTGCAGCAGGTACCACATTTGCTTCTGACCTCGAAACGCTATTCTTTGCGAGCGTATGTGGGTCCGGGGTACATCATAGCGTAACCATTTTTGTGTATGTCCAATTACCTCGACATGCTCAGGCAATAAGCCGACCTCTTCGTAGAGTTCGCGGTAGACGGCAGCCAGTACTGATTCTCCCCTTTCGACCCCACCTTGCGGAAACTGCCAGCCGTCATGGCGACTGCGCCGTGCCCAAAGTACCTGACCCCCACCATTACACAAAATGATCCCGACGTTAGGTCGATAACCATCTTTGTCGATTGATTGATCGTCTGGCAATTTCATCGCCTGTGTACCCAAAGACGATAATTGTTTCACGTTCAGCGTTTCCAAACAATGTAGTCAGATTCTCTGCGAGCCGCCTTAAATAAACGGCACCGCACCGCAGTAACTGCCCCGCTGGCAAAACGGGGTTGGTTCTCGGTGAAACTGAGCAAACCAGCAGATAAACCTGATCACTTCAGGTGATTACGCATCCCGGTACAAGTCATCGTAGCGGGCTTTGAACATTGCTTCGAGTTCATCGATCACCTCGACTGCAGCCTGCTGGCCCATAACATGACGAGTCATGAGTGTAGTGGCTGCAGAAAAAACATTGTCACTGTTGAGCATCGGGTAGGTTTTCGCCATTCGTCGAATCGCCGCGATGACACTCTCTTCCACCGGTCTTGGCACCTGCAGAGGCTGCTCGGAAACCGGTGTGACCGCAACAGGATATCGCTGCGATAGAAAGTCAGCGAAATCGACGAGTGTGGATCGGGCCGTCGGTGTCATTTGACGAAAAGCCTTCAGAAGTGCCTGTTCAATATCATCGCTCATAATTATCCGGTAGATGATAAATCTGACATTAAGATTCAGGCCACGTCAGTTACTATTGGCAGCTTATCCGTCCCCGAGACCAACCGTATCACATTGGTCTTTTGCAAAAATGAGAAACTCCTCCATTGCCCTGAGACGAAATTTTTGCTTCTGGTAAACGATCGTAAACGGCCGTTTGAGCGAAGGAGTCAAACTGGTTTTTTCGAGCAGACCCAGCCTGAGTTCCTTATCCAGCGTTGCGATCGACAAAATTGAAATTCCCAGACCTGCTGCGACTGCACTCTTGATCGACTCAGAACTGCCAAACTCCATCGCCAGGATCATATCTGAGAACGACAATTTGTTTTCAGTCAGATACTCGGAGATGACCTGCCGGGTGCCGGACCCCTCCTCACGACTGATAAACGGGTACCGCATGATCTCGTCAGGCCTGACAGGTTCTGGTCCGGTCAACGCGTGATCCGGCGGCGTTACCAGTAGCAGTTCATCCTGCCAGCAGACTTCAGTGGCCAGATTCTTGTTATTGATCGGACCTTCAACAATACCTACATCAATTTCGTTGTTTTCCACCATGTGGATAACACCGAGAGTATTAGTAACATACAGGCGCATCGTCACCTCAGGAAATTTCGCCTGATAGTCTCCGAGAACACGTGGAATCACATATTGACCAATAGTCGTGCTTGCTCCGATAACCAGAGGTCCCAAAACATCGCCCGTGAGTTTGCGTACCTCATTGTCCATTTCACCGTACTGCACGATGATCCGGTCGGCATATGACTTCACCAGTTCGCCCGCCACGGTCAGTGTAATCCGATTATGTGTTCGATCAAAAAGGCGGGTGTTGAAGTATTCCTCTAGCTGACGGATCTGGAATGTCACTGCCGGCTGCGTCATATGCAGCACGTCGGCAGCCTTGGTAAAACTCAACAGCCTGGCTACTGTCGAAAATACCTGCAGTCTTCTATCAGCCATAACAAAGGTGCCTTTCTAGCATCAAGCGACTGCCTGTCGGGTGCCTTCGTCCAGCACAAACTGGCGGAATGCCTGAGCTGTTGGCGAAAGCCGTTTACCGCGCCGGTGCCCGACATACCAACGGCGCATAATCGGCATTCCTCGGATATCCAGACGGATCAGTCGCTCGAGCGCAAGTTCCAGCTCAACGGTGTGTACAGAGACGATCGCCAGTCCCAGGCCAGCGTCGACACTCTGTTTGATAGTCTCATTACCTGTCATTTCGATGGTTGCACTGGGGGCAAACGATTTTTGATCGAAAAAACGTTCCATCGCGATACGGGTTCCAGATCCCGACTCGCGCACCGCAAATGTTTCTTCATTCAACTCTTTCAAGGCTATCGAACGGTGCTTGGACAATGGATGATCGGGTCGCGCAATCATAATCAGGGGGTTGTCCATAAAAGCATCCGCATCGAGATCCAGGTCTTTAGGCGGCTTACCCATCAGGACGACATCGGGTTGATTGTCTTCAAGTTTCTGCAACAAGGTTTCTCTGTTGGTCACATCGAGGGTAATTTGGACACTGGGATGCAAACGAGCAAAAGTGGCGAGCAGTCGTGTGGCGAAATAGTTCACGGTAGAAGCAACCGCGATGCGCAGCCGGCCTGAATCCACGCCTTTCAGTTCATCCATTTCTTCCCGCGCCGTGGCCAGGTGGCGCATGATAGTCTGCGCATGGCGCAACATGGTTTCACCCGCTTGAGTCATGAATACGCGCTTACCCAACTGCTCGAACAACGACAATCCGACAGAACTTTCCAGCTGTTTAACCTGCATCGAAACTGCCGGCTGCGTGAGGTGTAACTCTTCAGCCGCACGCGTATAACTCAGCTGGCGGGCGACCGCTTCGAAGACCTGCAATTGGCGAATGGTAATGTGCATACTGGACCTTTCGAGCTCAGGACCGAGACCCAGATCCCAGCCACTAGAATAAGTATAACTTATTTATACTTCATCCCAGTCGCAAAACTCCTGATGTAAAGCTGTAACCGGGGACAGACTGACTCAGCGCTGATTCTTAAGCTTTCAGCGAGGTTTTTGTCTGTTTTCAGTGACAGCCTGCGTCGAAGTGAGCCGTTGGCTGGCCACTGTCCAGCACGGACCGAACAGTGGCAGATGCACCCTCCAAACTATTTTCCACACCCCGGTGTAGCAGACACACTGCCGCACCGTAAATCAGGCTGTCGCACATCGGACCCGGTACGCCGGCCAGTGCCAAACGTCCGGCCTGAGCTGTGGCCAGTGCTCTCCGGTGCATGTCGTTGTTGTCCGGCTGTTCGCTCTGTGCGGACGCAGGCGACAATACATCAGGCAGTGGTACTGCACGAGTCTGAGACGTAATGCTGGCAAGCGCGGGATCAAGTCGAATTTCTTCATTGTCACGATCAGCTGTAAACCGCAACAGTTTCGACGGTTGATTCAGGGAAGCAATAACACCGCCCTCCACACCGCGAACTATCGCAGCAGATGCAAATCCTGCCTTACGGGCCAGCATCGCATAAATTGGCGCATAAGGTTTGTGGACATACCCCGTAACCAGGTGCGTCGACTGTTGGCCCAGGACAGGAGCCAGCAGCACCTCCAACGTCGTCAGTAGCGGTCGTTTCACAATTCGTGACCGAAGATCAACCAACTGGTGCAGACTGGGACAGGCGTGTCGCTGATCTACATATGCCCAACCACAGGTCGGATCATCAAGTTGCATTGCTGCCTCAGCCGGGACCAGTTCCACTGCCGCACCCGCGGCTTCGAGAACCTGGCGGTGAGTAGTACCGTACTTCGGCCCGACCTGCTGAGCACCCGAACTGACGGTTGCGATACCACAGGCGGCAAGGACTGCGGGTAGAAAAGGAGCTGCCGGTAATCCGCGAACAAATCCGTCGAAAGGGTCTGCGATATGCAGAATGTCAGCAACGCCAGAGCGCACCTGTACTGTGCTGTCGAGAAGCGCGCGAAGTGCGCCACAATTCTCAGCATCGGTTTCCCGCTTCATACGCAGTGCAATCAAAAATATTGCGGATTGCACTTCATCGGCTGACCCGGCAAGAATATGGGTCATCGCACGATAAGTCTCTTCTTCAGAGAGGTCTTTACTGAGCTCAGGGCCGGTCGCAATACGCTGTAGATATGAACGCATTTCAAGATCGACCGATGTAATTGTCATCACCGTAGTCCCATCGTAGATCCCAGTTACAGTCTACGCCGCAACGCTTGCTCTCTCTATACCCAATTCGGTAGTGTAGACATGCCCAACCGAATGACTGGAGGATTTTCATCCTGGACGAGCAACAAATGACACTGGCGAGCGGTATTGCAGCTTTTGAGGCCAAGCAGTTCAGCCGGGCACTGCAACTTCTGGCACCACACGCACAAATCGGCGACTCGGACGCACAATATCGTCTGGCTATCATGTGCCAGAATGGTCTTGGTCAGGTTCGAAACGAAGTATCGGCTTACAGGTGGATGAAGTGCGCTGCAGAACAGGGCCATGGCCTGTCTCTACACGCGTTGGGCTACATGTATCTGGATGGTGACTGCACCAACCAGAACGATCAAAAAGCCGTGGCCTGTTTTGAAAAAGCGGTGGATCTTGGATTTGAAGGCTCGATGCTGGCACTGGCACAGATGTACCAGCAGGGGCGTGGCGTGGTCCAGAACACAGCCAAGGCCAGGTTGCTCTATGTCCAGGCTGGATTCGACCCCGCGGAACTGATCGATCACAGTTAGTGCCGCAAACCACCCACATCGATATTCAGGACTTCTTTTGAGACGACAGCCCTTTGTTGACAGCATTCCATCGAAGTCGATCCGCTCGCTCGCGCTGGGTGCGATTGGCTCGGAACCGGCCCACAAACACGAACACCCCGATTCCCAGAACAGCCAGACCGCCAAAGATCAGTTCGTTCAGGCCCATCAACTAACGACTCCTTAGCTTTGCCAGGAGGCGTAGGATTTCAAGGTACAACCAGACCAGTGTCACCATGAGACTGAACGCGCCGTACCACTCCATATATTTTGGTGCTCCCTGTTCAGCACCCGCCTCGATAAAGTCAAAATCAAGCACAAGGTTAAGGGCTGCAATCGCCACGACAAAAAGATTGAATCCAATTCCGAACAAACCATTGCTGTGGATGAAGCCAATACTAGAACCAAAAAACCCCATCACAAAACACACCAGATAAAGCACTGCGATACCGCCGGTTGCTGCAAAAATCATCAGCCGAAAATTCTCGGTCGGTTTTATAAACCACGTTTTATACGCCAACAGCAACAGGGCAAGCGTTCCAAAAGTCAGGCCCACGGCCTGAATCACGATCCCCGGATACTGCATCTCAAACATTGCAGAAATCCCACCCAGCGCCAGCCCCTGCAAAAGCGCATACGCCGGTGCCGTCAACCCCGCCCATTGACGCTTAAAAACGGTAACCATTGCCATTATGAATCCGCCAACAGACCGAGCATCATCAGCCCGTTGACTGCAGCTGGCTCACTGCTCTGGAAAAACCGGTTCCAGACATAACCTGCGCTGACCAGACACAGTACCAGCAGGATACCGGTCTTATTGACCGCACCCGCCAGGGTCATGCGTTGAGTGCTGTCGGTTTCGTCGAAGGTTGCATCGGGCTGGAATGCATTGCGTCTGAACATCGGATTACCTGAACGACCGAATGTCTGCAGTGCGGTTCGATTCGCCATCTGGTTTTGCTCCTGACTGAGGACACTGAATCCGCTCACAGCTCAAGGTACCGATTCCACCTACTGCACTGCCAATTACAACCGTGTAGGGCTGAACACTCAACGGGAAAGGTTAAAATACACGGTTCTACCCTATTCCCCCTAGGATATAGTCAAATTCTGTGCTTTGGGCCAGAATTTTCGCTTTGCACACTACGGCCGGTTCAATGAATTACCTTCCTGTCTTTCTACGAATCCGCAACGCGCCCTGCCTCGTCGTAGGCGGTGGCACGGTCGCATTGCGCAAAATTGAGTTACTGCTCAGTGCCGGTGCATCAGTTACTGTGGTGTCGGAGTCTCAGAACCATCGTATTCTCAGCCTCGTTCAGCAACAGAAAATCACCCATTTGAAACGCGAGTTTAGCTCGGACCTGATCAAGGGTATGCACCTGGTGGTGGCGGCAACTGACGATCGAACCGTCAATCAGCAAGTCTCGGAGACCGCCATGGCTCAGGCCATACCGGTTAATGTCGTAGATCAACCCGAACTGAGTAATTTCATAGTGCCCTCGATCGTCGACCGCTCTCCTGTCATCATTGCAATCGGTACCGGCGGTACATCACCCATACTTGCCCGCTTGCTCAAAAGCCGACTTGAGACCCTGATACCAGCCGCTTATGGACGACTGGCCAGGCTTGCGGGTGGATTCCGGCAACAAGTCAAGGCGAAATTCGATTCCATCAACGAAAGACGACACTTCTGGGAGCATGTGTTACAAGGACCCATCGCCGAACTGGTCTTCTGCGGGCGGGATGACGAAGCTCGGGACGCACTTGAGCGACTCATTGAAAAACCGGATCACTCACCCGCTGCGCGGGGTGAGGTCTACCTGGTCGGCGCGGGCCCCGGAGACCCAGACCTGCTGACTTTCCGCGCCTTGCGGCTTATGCAGCAAGCTGATGTCGTACTCTATGACCGACTCGTTACCCGCGAGATTGTCGATCTGGTACGGCGAGATGCGGAGCGCATTTATGTCGGCAAAGCACGTGCCAAACATGCTGTGCCACAGACAGACATCAACCGTCTACTCGTTGAACTGGCACACCAGGGGAAACGAGTGCTGCGACTCAAAGGTGGAGACCCGTTCATCTTTGGTCGGGGCGGTGAAGAGATTGCGGACCTGGTACTTGAAAATATCCCCTTCCAGGTCATACCCGGTATAACCGCCGCATCGGGTTGTGCCGCCTATGCCGGTATACCACTTACCCACCGTGACTACGCACAATCCTGTGTTTTTGTCACTGGCCATCTAAAAGATGGTCAACTCGACCTCAACTGGTCTGCGCTTTGCCAGCCTGGCCAGACAGTGGTTGTCTATATGAGCCTGACCGGTCTTGAAACACTGTGCAGCAAGATGATCAAGCACGGTGCGGATGGAGATCTACCGGCTGCATTGATTCAACAGGGTACAACACGAAACCAGAAAGTCATTACAGGTACGCTGTCGACCCTGCCTGGAACTGTAAGCAGCAGCGATATCAAACCACCCACTCTGCTTGTCATCGGTCACGTTGTCAGCTTGCGCTCAGGCCTCGCCTGGTACAACCCCGACGACTATCGCCGCGATACAGACACTGAAACAAACCTGCACGCGAAGTCGGACTTTTCCAGATGAGTGAGCAAGAGACACTCTGCCCATGACCACTGTGTGGTTGGATGTGGGTGCTGACACCGATCTCGAGCCTGGCGACATGAAAAGGCTGGACATCGGCCGTGAGCCTGTACTACTTGCTAATGTAGCGGGGACAATCGTTGCTGTTGCCGATACGTGTACCCATGAGGACGCATCTCTCTCGGGTGGCGCATTCGATGGTATTTTTGTCCGTTGTCCACTGCACGGCAGTAGATTCTGTCTACTTGACGGCAAGGCTGTAGATGATCCTGCAGAGATCGACCTTGAGATTTTTTCTATCAGGATCGAGCATGGGCGGGTCCTGATACAACTGCCCAGTTGACCCTGCCGATTCAGTGTGCCCGAGCACCTGCTTCTCCTGATGCTCCGGCTCCAAACTCGCACAGGGCCTTCACCAGGTGGTATCGATCTTCGACCACCGCAGCTTCGAGCAAGCCTTGCTTCTCA
>Ga0209445_1000178_pt1 | contig 36107 bp, 30 predicted proteins | sample MarorgKNORR_S2LV_4_FD_188223 | JGI IMG/M metagenome (GOLD analysis project Ga0209445, IMG submission 188223) | Marine microbial communities from the Southern Atlantic Ocean, analyzing organic carbon cycling - NADW_A/KNORR_S2/LV (SPAdes) (version 2) | ecosystem: Environmental > Aquatic > Marine >... | reverse complement strand
ACCTCGTCCAGTATACCTGCAAAATAAATATCATCATACACAGAAGCACCCAAAGAAAGAACAGCTCCTTCCGCCTCTGCCAACGTATTGCCGCATGTTTGAGCCTCGTACACGTTACCGTCTAGGTATGCCGTCACATTGCTGGTTGAAAAAGTCAAGGCAAGATGGTGCCAACCTTCGGGCTGAAGTTCGCCGCCGCCAAGAACCAGTATATTATCACCGCAGGAATTCATTATTTTGACCTCAAGATTTCCTAAAGACGAAACGCCCATTTCAAAATTTCTGCTGGAGGAACTTATAGCAGGCTGCATCAGTGCTTCGGACCCGCCTGGAGGTGTCCAGTAAAGCTGAGCCACAGCATCCCCGCCATTTTCATAATATTCCATCACACATTCATACATACCGGCTGTGAGATAAATGCTGCCATACCTGCTGGTCGCGTTTTGGTCATACCAGTGGTCTAAGACGGGTGCACCATCAATGTAGAGCCTCACACCATCATCTGTGTAACTCCTGAAATTATATACTCCCGGGGTCTCTGCATGGATGCTCCCTGTCCAACGTACCTGATAATCATCATTAGGGATGGAAGGATCAGGACTGCCATTCCCCCAATTGAAATCAATGACCTCATCCGGACGCACAAGCACAAGATCACCAAATGGTGGCGAAGCACCTGCTCCGCCTGTGCTGTAGTACTCTCCCATAAATGAGGAAGAAAAAATATCAAGGGCAGAGTGTGAAATAATAACATTATATCCGAAACCCGGGCTGGAAGCGACAAGATTAATCCAGGCAGAAACAGTAAATGATTCAGAACCTTCATCGAAAATACTGTTCAGGCTATTCTCAGCGATCTCTATATAATCATCCTCACCATCAAAGCTTACAGCCTGGCCTGGACCATAAAAGACGTACGTACAGCTCCCGTCCTCTATAATATATCCAGAATCATAATTATCTGCTATTGGATCAGTACAGCCTGTGCAGGTTGAATTGTCTCCCTCACATTCTCCACAATCATCCAGCCCGCCGTTATCAGCAAATAGATACTCTGAACCAATACCTATATAGCCCTCACAGGCTGAAGGGCCCATGTATCCATTATAAGATTCATCGCTACAAATTGGGGTCCAGTCCCCACATTGATCGTTGCAGTCAACATACACATTGTCGCCACCGCATACACCGCAATCATCAATGGGATCTGTGCAGGATTCAATAACCACTTCCGCCATATAGGGATCACTCTCCAGTCCGAAACTACTGGTAACCACTAAGCTTACCTGGTAAACACCTGGTGAGGTGTAATAATGAACAGGAGAAGGTTCACTGGAATAATTCCCATCTCCAAAATCCCATGACCAGGACGTCAGCTCAATGGAATTTGCAATCATTGAAAGGTCAGTGAAAAAGACAGTGGAATTGTCAACCTCAAAATCAAAGAATGCCGTTGGCGCTTCCAAGAAATAAGTTGTAATAAACAGTGCAGAACCATCGTCCAATTCAGTCGCAGCTGGAGCATAAACATTGTCAAAAGTGTATTCCAATCCGTCATTACTCATATGATTTTCGATTCCAATTGTACAATAGCTGCCATGGGTAGGTGTACCGCCGCCGTAATATCCAGATGAAGTATTATTAAATATTTTATACTGAATTTTTATATTCCCATCACCATATGGAGGTGCCTGGGAATTGTATAAAATAACCTGAAAAGATTCCACTGAGTTTTGGTTTTGGGTCCGCATATCCGACCATTCAAGAATTGCAAATTGATTAGCCGGATCAAAATATCGAAAAACATCGCCTCCACTGGATGTTTTTAGATCATCCCAAAATGCCGCAATCATTGGAGAAGGACCTCCTGCACCCGGGACAGGATAGTTTCGGAATGATTCCAAGTCCGATTCACCCATTGCTATCCACCCGTTGGAATTGACTGTTATTTTTTCGTAATCAATACCATAAAATCGGAACGTGAAGGGGAGATCCACTACCTCTGAAGAATTGGAGAAATTACCATTCCCATTATCTGATAAATTCAAATCTGTACCGTATCCTCCATATCCAGGATCAATTTCATACCAGTCATACTCAAGGGCAAGACCATATTCAGTATCAGCCATATCATAGATGTAATATCCGTAAGCATCCGGGCCCATTGGATCTGATTCGGACACTTCTCCGATCTGTAATGTGAGTGTTTGCTCATTATCATAGCCATCGGCATTATAAAACCGTACTGTTAAGGGAATTAATGTTCCATTTACTATATCATTTCCCGTAGAAATCGTAAAACAATCCAAACAGGTAACCACTTCATCCGGCTGGATGTCCCCCCATGATCCGTCTCCATCTATAACTTCAACCAAATCTTCACTATAAGTTAATTCACCCATTACATTTTCCACAGTTACAGACCCGTTGTTTTGTATCGAAACAGGAATGTCAATCGTCTGATTTTTTTCTATAAATGGATCATTCGTAATAACTATATATCCGCCTTTGATCACGAGTGGGACAGCACCTGTCCATTGGTTATTTTGATCATCTTCTATATGAATCCTTAGTCCTAAATCTTCCTCCTGAAGAGCTGATGGATCTAATATCATTGTAAATCCATCCCCCAGGGAAGATTCACCCGCATCAATGGCTCCATAAGATGAGCTGCTATCTATAAACGTAACAAAGGGTGAGGTAGATTCCAGAGAAGCCTGAAGCCCGGTTACATTTAACGAACCAAAATTTTTCAATGGGATTTGAAGATCAACAGTTTCCCCGGGATTGAAAATTCCATCCCCCTCCTCTCCGTCGTCCACTGTCAATTCCTGGGTAGGATCCACATTAACTAATCTCCCTGTGATCGTAATTTCAAAAGATCCTGTAAAGGGAATAAAATTTCGTTTTGTTACAGTGATGTTTACTTCACCTCCATAATTATAGGATAAATCCAAAGTTACATTTCCATTATTATCGGTAAAAGCATTGAAAAATATTTCATCATTATCTTTATATACTGTAATCATTGCGTCTTCAATAACCATTCCGTTAACTGCATACACATGCGCATTTACATCTAAAAAATTGGTCCCAAATGGAATTTCTTCATCGAATTGTACATTCATATATTCAGGTGTATCTGTCCACAGATGGGTTGCTGGATCTCCCATAAGATTATTCCATTGTGTAAATGCATTTATCCAATTATATGGGTTGGTGGGATAGGCATTAAACAAAACTAATTTTCCATGAGCAAGCCCACCTCCTGCTGTTTCTATGTTCTTGGCAAAAATGCCATCGTAAATCCCCATATTAATAATATTATTGAATAGGGTGTGTGTGTTCCATGTGGAGGTTGATATTCCTGCAATGCCCCCTTTTGGATTGGAAACAGACCCTGCACGCAAAAATTTTTCAGAAATACTCGTATGATCTTCGGCAAAAGAACCAGTTCCGCATGTTATTACAGTAGCAAGGGGCAACATATATCCGTTATTTGCTGCATCAATATGTGAATTGCTAAATCCACTTACACCAATATACCCGCGATAATTGAAATACAGTACACCCTCGTTCAACTGATTCTGCATCCAGCTTGACCAACCCCCTCCTGATGTTTTTATCCTCACATCCTCAAATCCATAGGCAATAAGAACTTCTTCCACGTATTCATTCGTAATAGCAGTGGAAATACCTGAAGAACTTGGATCACCTATCAAAGCTGCTTTTTCAAAATAGGGAAGCATGGATGATGCATAGGTTCCCTTCTCATAATTCAGGATCTTATTTACAACAACGGCCAAATCAGTTGAAGAACGCACGGAAATCCTTCCGATTAACACTTCAGGAAATAAATCATCTCCATCCAATTGACTGAAAGGATGATCACCCTCGCACGCACTTCCATAATTATTATGTCCCCAACCCTCATAATAAGTGGGAACATTGAAAGAGCCACCTACATCACCCACTAATGCAACAAACTCAGGCGGTGGATAAAACGTGTCATAGACCTCCTGAATGTAATTCTTAATGGAATAGGCTGAACTCCCTGTCTCGCTCAATGACGCTGTATATACTACATATCCACGCTGATGCCTCCAGTCCACCAGCTGCTGAAAATATGGATTACTCTCAGAATTGCCGCCGCAAATATAAAGGATAGCCGGTTCCTGAAACTCCGTATCACGATCCCGATCCTCATAATTCAATACCAATGTTGAATACAACTGCTCAAATACCCTCGAAGGTAATCTCTCTGACCTTCCCTCCTCTTCTCTCTCCTCTGATTCTGTTACCTCAATCTCCATCTCATCAATGACCTCCAGTGTCCGCTCTACCGGATTGTAACGATATGGAACCACACTGATGTTCAATAAATTCAAATCCCTCATCACTAAACGGTCAGAAACCTGAAGAATAGAACCAGGATAGACAGCATCTTCTTCATAAAAGGACGCATCCATATAATTGATCACCCCAAGGGCTTCTGTCTTCTCTTTGTTCTGAAAAGGAAAAACTTTTATATCAGGAATAATGTGAGAAGACACTACACTGAAAGAAACATCATATTCCCTGCCTGGCTCCACTTGAACTAACGTAGAAAACAGGGGAAGTTCAGGCCGTCCGTAATCAGTGGTCGTTCCACCGTTCAACGGAATGAATTTTGTGTATTCTCCCTGAGTTTCAAAAGATACATCCCCAGGGGTAAAATTCATCAGCGTCTTCCCGGTTTCACTGTCCTGAAGAGTGAATTGGGCACATAAAATGCTTAACAAACAAACTGCTGTTATTGATCTTGTGACTCGTTTTATCATTATTCTCTCATAAGTATTTGCTGTATAGCAATTGGCAAATGGAGCAGAAGTTAAAAATATGGTTTTTAAATGACTTATATTTCTTCATTTTAACTACTAATAAAGAAATATCATTCAAAAGTACATTAGAATTATACACAGTAAATAGCAAAAAACCAATCGAGTGCTTGGAGATGTGAGGGTGATCACACTCCTGTGATAAACACAGGAAAAATTTCTACCACACGCAAAAGCAGCATTTGGCATGCTCCTTTTCCGCAGGGGAACTATGAAATTTTATTTATACTTTCTCTGGGCCTTCAATAAGAGTAGATTTGCTTTCTCTCTCTCGCCATCCTGGTCAACTGAGACAATCCTGATTGCTTTTACAATGGGAATGTTTCGATTATCATAATTGGAATAGAGCGCATCCATATGTGCTGTGATCAAACCCAGGTCATACTCTACCTCCGTAGAAATTTGCTCATCCAGAATATCATAAAACCGTTCTATGTAATAGGGCTGAATCCACCCCGGATGGTGTAGATACTGTTCTCTCACCTGTCGCTTGTGATAAGATTTTATTGCAGCCGTAGAGGCATAAACACCATTGACAAAAGCAATCTTAGCTTTTTCCTCCAGGGAATTCCAATAACCTACAGGTGCCGTATTTTGGGCACTTCCGAATGTTAGGAGTCCAAAAAAAAAGAGAATAATCTTTCGTTTCATAATTTTCCTTCCATTTGATTAATTATTTATTTTTCCATTAAAATGATTTACTATGGGCATCCTTCTTCCTGTACCGAATGCTTTGGAACTCACCCGCAGCCCCGGAGCAGCCTGCCGGCGTTTATATTCATTAATTCGAATTCGGTGATACAGATCGTTCACGATGGTCTTATCCGCTCCATTTTCCACTAAATCTTTAGGGCTTTCCCGCTTTTCGATAATGGCATCCACCAGGGGGCTCACTACCTCGTAGTCGAAGGGATCTACCTGGTCAGGGGCCAACTCTGCAGATGGCGGTTTGGTGAGACAGGATTCGGGTATCCGATCACAACCACCTGATTGATTTATCCACAGTGACAAGGCATACACGTCTGTTTTTGAAATATCAGAAATGACACTTAATCCACCGCTCATGTCCCCGTAAAGGGTGCAGTATCCCAGTGCCAGTTCAGTTTTGTTTCCGGTGGATAAAACCAGCCAGCCAAACTTGTTGGACAGGGCCATAAGTATGTTCCCTCTTATGCGTGCCTGGACATTTTCTTCCGCTGCGTTTCTTTCTTTTCCTTCGAACAAAGGTTCCAAAACAGTTTCATAAACCGTTACCGTATCCTCAATAGTGATTGTTTGATAGTGTATGCCAAGGTTTTCAGAAAGTGTGCCGGCATCTTCCAGGCTGTGATCACTGGAAAATTTGGAGGGAAGAGATATGCCGTGGACATGTTCTGCCCCGAGGGCATCAGCTGCAATACAGGCTACCAGTGCCGAATCTATTCCCCCGCTCAAGCCTATGACGGCGTCAGCATGCCCCGTTTTACGAAAATAATCCTGTACTCCCAGGCAGAGGGCATTATACATCATTTCCTCACGGGGAACATGGATCATCTCCTGGCTTTTGCTTGCATCCAGGTCCACAATTAAAATATCTTCCTCAAAAAACTTCCCCTGTCCAATTAATGTTCCATCACCATCATATGCAAGGGATCCACCATCAAAAATCAGCTCATCCTGGGCTCCCACCAGATTACAGTACAGGAATGGAATTCCATTTTCATGAACTTTTTCTTCTATCAGGGCTGTTCGCTCTTGTAATTGGGCATCGTGATAAGGCGATGCGGAAATATTAATGATAACTTCAGCACCTTCCCTCTTCTGAAGATTGGTGACCTTACACTCATAATCATGATCCCAGAGATCTTCACATATCTGGATCCCTATCTTTCTTCTCTTCCCATTTAGCTCTAATTCAAAAACTCCCGGGGTCTTTCCAGGGGTAAAATACCTGTCCTCATCAAAAATATCGTAGGTTGGAAGGAGTATTTTATCATAGGTATAAACAACTGCTCCATTCGCGCACACAGCACCGCTATTGTATAATGCGCCCTGTTCTTCCCGAATACACCCTAAGACGGCAGGAACAGTCACCTGGGTGGAAATATCCTCCAATATTTCCACATTTTCCTGTACAAAATCTCTTTCCAGGAGTAAATCCTGTGGCGGGTAACCTGTAATAACCATCTCAGGGAACACAATGAGATCAGCACCTTTCTCTACTGCTTCTCTATAAAATGATAAGATTTTGTCCCTGTTTCCAGAAAAATCCCCCATAGTAGGATTAATTTGACAGATAGCAATTTTCATCATGGATCCCTGGGATGCATTTATATCTTCAAATCAATAACGAATATCAAAATGTGTCCAATTGTCCCCAGCTGACGCCCATTCTACTTCTACATCATCCACAACAGACCTCTCCGGTCCCTGTTTCAGTTTATCTATGAATAGATCCAGCTTTGATTTTTTACCATTGGCCTCCAGATAGACGGCACCATCCGTTTCATTTTGAACCCAGCCTGACACTCCAAGTTCTGTTGCTTTTTCACGGGTAAACGCCCTGAACCACACTCCTTGAACCTTTCCTTTAATCCTTATCTTTGCCTGATAATTATTATTCATTTATTACTTGATATTATATTCTTAAGTCTTTTTATTACAAGAGATGGAGTTTTTTCTGATTCAAGCTTTGGAATAGACCATGATTTATATCCAATGACTGGTTTGTTCAATTGCATGGCATAGGCAATTTCACTCAAGGTACCATACTGCCCGTCAATAGCCACTGCTGCATCACAGTTATACGCTAACAGGGCATTTCTTGCCACGCCCAGTCCCGTTTTAATGGGCAATGTTAAATACGGATTTCCCTCTTTTACGCTGGTCCCCTTTAAAATACCAATACAGGTACCTCCTCCCTCTTTTACACCCCTGGCAACAGCTTCCATGACCCCGGTTCCTCCTCCGCAGAATACAAGCCAGTTTTCTTCTGCCATCAGTCGTCCAATTTCCACTGCGTCAGCATACAGCTCCTTTCCAACGGTTCTTCCCCCGAATACAGCAATTTTGGCCTTATAATCCATCAAGGCTCCAGGCGGGTCAATGTCCTTGGGAATGGGATAGTCTCTCTTATATGCCTGATTCCTGTGATCCATGCCACCGTGCGTTCAATTCCAAGGCCGAATCCCGCATGAGGAACTGAGCCGTATTTTCGCAGATCCAGATACCATTGGAACGGCTCCATTGGTAAACCATGCTCCTTAATCCGCTTTACAAGTGTATCGTGATCATCTTCACGCTGTCCTCCACCCACAATCTCCCCATAGCCTTCCGGGGCCAGCATATCCACACCCATGGCCAGATTGTCATTCTCTGCATCACGCTTCATATAAAATGGTTTGATCTCTGCAGGCCATCGGTGCACCATAACCGGCCGATCAAATTGCTCTGATATCACTGTTTCGTCGGTTCCGCCAAAATCTCCTCCATACTCAAAATCAACTCCATTTTTCTTTAGGATTTCTACTGCCTCATCATAGGTAATTCTTGGAAAAGGGGTTGCCACTTTTTCCAATGTTGACACATCACGGTCTAATGTCTCCAAATCAGTTTTGCAATGCTCAAGGCACCACTGAACAATATATGATACGTACTTCTCTGCCCAGTCCATATCCTGTTCCAGGTCACAGAAGGCAATTTCCGGCTCAATCATCCAGAATTCGGTTAAATGCCGGCGGGTTTTTGATTTTTCCGCTCTGAATGTAGGGCCGAAACAATATACTTTTCCAAAGGCCATTGCGCCGGCTTCCTGATATAACTGCCCACTCTGGGTCAGGTATGCAGACCGGTCAAAATATCCCACTTCAAACAGGCTCGTTGTCCCTTCCACAGCGTTTGCTGTAAAAATAGGTGAATCAACGAGAATAAATCCGTTCTGGTCGAAAAAATCCCGGCTGGCTTTAATGACTTGATGGCGGACTCTCAAAATCGCGTGCTGTAGTTTTGATCGAATCCACAAATGGCGGTGATTCATGAGGAAATCTGTCCCGTGTTCTTTAGGGGAGATAGGATATTCTTCAGAAATCTGGTTAATCTGAATAGAGTTCACTCCTAGTTCAAATCCCCCAACAGACCTGGCTTCTTCCCGGACAGTTCCAGTGATAATTACAGAAGATTCCTGGGTCAGGATTGGCTCCAGATTAAACGTCTCATCATCTGTTTCCTCCTTCACAACCACACATTGAACCAAGCCTGTTCCATCTCTAAGGATTAAAAACCAAATTTTTCCAATTGACCGGGTAGTATACACCCATCCTTTTACTGTTACTTCCTCACCAGCATAGTTGCCTAAGTCCAATATATTGACCTGATTCATATTATTCCTATCTTCAAATGTGTTAATACAATATCTTCTACCAGTTGGATAAAATTTTATTCAAAATATCTTCACCGATTTTACTTACGGCTACCTTAATAGCAAAAGAACGGGGGTCGCCAATTTCGTCATCATCTTCCTCATCTATGAGTCCATCGTTGTCATTATCAATTCCATCCATACCACTATCCCCACTCAATCCATAAGCACCCCAGCCAGAATATTGACTTTTCATAAGAATTTCATCATTTTTTACATCATACCATTCTACATCCAACACTACGGTATACCGGTATTCTGTTACAGCTTCTTCCTTGGTGAAAGTAGATGGTGCATCTTCAACTTTTTTAATGATTCCCCTAAGAATAGAATCTGCATTATCCTCATCTACGACACGCAAAATGTTTTCTTCCGTAAATTTCTCAAGAAGATTATCTGTGATATCTTCTGTAATACCGTATTCAGCAGTTTGGTTATCCAAGAGAGGAATTGCAATGCTTTTTATATGAGAAGGAATTGATCCTGCCAGTGAATAAAAGCCGCATCCAGCAAGGAGGAAATGTATGAACAACAATATGATAGTGTTTACATTCGAAATAGTGTGAATTCTTCTCATCATTTGGCGCGTACTATTTTTTTTCCTCCTGGGATTATTTTTCATATCTCCGTTTAATTTTTCGTTCAAGACCGTAATCATTAATCTTTCGATAAAGAGTTCGCTCACTCATTCCCAATGACCGGGCGGCAGCCCGGCGATTTTTGTTAAAAAATTTCAAAGTACGTTTGATCGCTTCCTTTTCTAAATCCTCAAGGGTCATGTCGCCAATAGCATCAGGCCGGATTAATGCGTCTGCCTGGCTGTCAATTTCCATAGTAACCGGTACATCCTGGACAGATTCATTTATATAGTGCAGTGTGTCATTCCCTCTCTCCTGCTTATTCATAATTTTTCTGATGAGTTCAACATCCTGACGGAGTAGAAAGAGCTGACGGAGTATCAGCTCATTTTCCACCCTTTCGGGGGATTGATCAACTACCACAGGAAGATGAGGATTCTGAAGGGTAGTATCCAAAGACGGGCGCAATTTCCTTTCCACCATTTCTGAAGTAACCCGTTCTCCTTTCTCAAGGACAAGGATACTCTCCACAAAATTTTTCAATTCGCGCACATTTCCGGGCCAATTATACTGTTTCATGAGCCGAATTGCCTCAGGCATGAACCCTCGATACACAATATCGTTTGTCCGTGTAAATTCCAGAGCAAACCGTTCAACAAACAAAGACAGGTCCTCAATCCGCTGACGCAGTGCTGGAACATGAATTGACACTGTTTTAAGCCGATAGTACAAATCCTGCCGGAAATCACCTTTTTTTACAAGAGATTCTAAATTCTTATTGGTAGCAGCGATAATCCGGACATCAGTATGGAGCGTGTTGGAATCACCCACACGAATGAATTCACCATTTTCCAAAACCCGCAGGAGCTTTACCTGGGTTTCCAATGGAGTCTCCCCAATTTCATCTAGAAATACCGTTCCTTTATTGGCAGTCTCAAAATATCCTTTTCTGTCGTCTCCCGCACCGGTGAACGCTCCCTTTTTATGTCCAAACAGCTCGCTTTCAATGATACCTTCCGGGATCGCACCGCAATTCACAATCATAAGCGCTTCATGAGTCCTTTTGCTGGATTTATGGATGGATTTTGCCACCTTTTCTTTTCCGGTTCCGGATTCACCTGTGATTAACACAGTGATGTCCACTGGCCCAACCTGGATAATCATCTCAAGAACTTCCTGGATCGCCTCAGTATTTCCAATAATTCCAGATGTTTTCTGTAAACGATTTATATCAATCACGTTATTTCTGTATTTTTAATCATGTATTGAATAGTTAATTTGGCGTGGAGATTATTCCAGCATCTCATTTGTAAATCTCCCTCATTGTCGATAAAAGTGTTTCAATATCTGAGTGTTTCGCTTCCCAGTTGAGCAGCTTTTTTGCCCGCATGGAAATTGCCGTCAGTTCAGCCGGGTCCCCATCTCTGCGTCCAACAATTTCATAGGATATCTTCTTTTTCGTCACCTTTTCAGCCATATTGATTACATCCAGCACAGAATAACCGACACCCGTAGCAAGATTAACAATGAGGTTTTCATTTTTCTCAACCAGGTAATTCAAAGCAGACACATGAGCAGATGCTAAATCATTCACATGGACATAATCTCTGACTCCGGTGCCGTCCGGCGTATCGTAATCATCACCAAAAACTTCCATATTTCTGCGGATTCCTCCGGCAACTTCCATAACGACAGGCAAAAGGTTTTGTGGATTTTTTTCTTTGGCGCTCACCCTTCCGTTCAAGTCATACCCGGCAGCATTAAAATATCGCAAACAGGCATACCGTATTCCTTTAAGTTCGCTGAACCACTTCAGATTTTGTTCAATGACAAGTTTTGTGTATCCGTAATAATTGACAGGCTCAACCGGATGATGTTCATCAATGGGAAGATATTCAGGATAGCCGTAAACCGCTGCCGTTGAAGATAAAATAAATTTTTGGACTCCATGTTCTGTCATTGAATTCAGGACATTCAACGTCCCAATTATATTATTTTGGGCATACTTATGTGGATCTTCCATGGACTCACCTGCTGCCTTCCATGCGGCAAGATGAACTACAGCATCAATATTTTGGGAAAATACATCATCCAGGTCTTTCTTATTTAAGGTTGATCCCGTAAGCAGCTCAGCCCTTTGATCAACGTTTTTACGAAACCCCAAGGAAAGATTATCAAAAACTATCACCTCAAAACCAGAGTCGCATAATTCAAGCACGACATGGGAACCGATATACCCTGCTCCGCCAGTGACTAAAATTTTCATTATTGAATTATTTCCATTTTAAGATTCATTTAGATTTTATTCCTTCAGTTGACGAAACACTTTACCTACTTCTTTTTCCAATTTAGAAATCTCGTCACGAAGGTGGGCTGCATGTTCATAATCCATTTTGTGCGATGCGTCAAGCATTTCCTCCCTCATCATTTCAATTGCCATTTGTTTGTCCATTTTGTCAAAATCAATTCCTTTCCTGGAATATCCAATTTTTTTACCATAATCCTGAAAAGAATCGGCCACAGAAGTTGTATATAAAACATCCTCAGTTGATTTGTATACAGTTTTCGGAGTGATCTTATTTCTCTCATTAAATTTTACTTGAATTTTCCTCCTACGTTTTGTTTCATTTATCAGGTAAGCCATTGCTTCAGATATACCATCAGCATACAGGATGACTGAGCCGCTCAGGTTCCTGGAAGCCCTACCTGCCACCTGCATTAAAGAACTTTTTGACCGCAAAAATCCCGCTTTATCTGCATCTAAAACGGCTACAAGTGAAACTTCGGGAAGATCTAACCCTTCCCGAAGAAGATTGATCCCAACTAGTATATCAAATTCTCCCAGTCGAAGATCACGAAGGATCTTCACACGTTCAAGCGTTTTGATTTCAGAATGGAGATACTGAACCCTAAAATTCATGCCGGAAAGATACTCGGTCAAATCTTCTGACATACGCTTTGTCAGGGTTAAAACCAAAACCCGCTCATCATTTTTTACTCTCCTGCGGATTTCTTCCATAAGGTCATCTATCTGCCCCTCAGTTTTTCTCACTTCTACTTCGGGATCTATAAGCCCGGTCGGTCGAATAATCTGTTCTACCACCACCCCTTTGCTCAGTTCAAGCTCACGTATAGCAGGGGTCGCAGACAAGTAAAGATTTTGATTTTGGATGTCTAAAAATTCACTATATTTCAAGGGACGGTTATCTAGCGCACTGGGAAGCCGAAATCCATATTCTACCAATGTTTTCTTTCTTTTCCGGTCACCATTATACATTCCCTGTATCTGAGGAAGAGTCACATGGGATTCATCAAGGATCGTTATAAAATTATCTGGAAAAAAGTCAATCAAAGTCCAAGGACGTTCACCGGGTTTCCGCCCTGAAAAATAGCTCGAATAATTTTCGATTCCTGAGCAGTATCCGATTTCACGGATCATTTCTAAATCGAAATAAACCCTTTGCTCCAGCCTTTGGGCTTCAAGTAATTTATCCATACTTCGTAGCTCTTCAAGCCTTTCGATTAATTCTTCCTGGATTTTTTTTGTGATTTCTATTGCCTTTTCCTTATTTGTTACAAAATGCTTTGCAGGATAAATATACAGCTTGTCCACATCACGGAAAATTTCCCCCGTAATATAATCAAATGTTTTGATAGAATCGACTTTGGATCCAAAAAATTCAATACGAACGCACACATCTTCATAGGCAGGAAAAATCTCAATACTATCACCCCGAACACGGAAGGTACCCCTTTCAATGACAGTATCATTCCTTCTATAATGGATATCTATAAGCTGTCGTAATAATTTTCTTCTCTGAACATCATCTCCTTTTCTCAAGTTTATCACCTGTTTTTTGTATTCACTGGGCGAACCGATCCCATAAATACAAGAAACAGAACTGATGACTATTACATCCTTCCGTTCGATCAATGAACTGGTTGTTTTCAATCGAAGCTTATCAATTTCTTCATTCATTGAAAAATCTTTCTCGATGAAAGTGTCCGTTACCGGCATGTAGGCTTCAGGCTGGAAATAATCGTAATAGCTAATAAAGTATTCAACGGCATTTTCGGGGAAGAGCTGTTTAAACTCTCCGTATAGCTGAGCAGCCAACGTTTTATTATGGGATATGATGAGGGTAGGCCGTTGTACCTCTTCAATAACTTTCGCAACGGTATACGTTTTTCCTGAACCGGTAACCCCTAACAAAATTTGATGTTTCTGTCCAGAATCCAACCCATGTATCAATTCTTTAATTGATTTGGGCTGATCTCCCTTTGGAGAAAAATCCGAATGAATCCGAAACTCTGCCATATTGACCAATTTACCTCGGTTAATTAATAGAAAGCAATGGCAGAGATATTAATACTTTAATGCACTAGATATGGTTGGTGCTTCATTTATTCCTGCCAAATAGACTTTTTACATAGTCTTCCCTATTAAATGACAGAAAATCACTAAAATCCTCCCCGACTCCAATGAATTTCACAGGAATGCCTAATCCCCGGTATAGGGAAAATATAATGCCGCCCTTTGCAGTACCATCCATTTTTGTCAGAACTGCTCCGTCCAGTTTTATGTGATCTGAAAATTCCTTAGCTTGAATGAATGAATTTTGTCCCAGATTCGCATCTATAGTAATAAGAGATGATAAGTCATAATTAGAAAATTTGTTTTTCACCACTCTTTCCATTTTAGCCAATTCTTGCATAAGATTTTTATTGGTGTGAAGCCTTCCTGCTGTATCAACAATAATAATTTCTGAGCCCAATGCTTTTCCTGCCGCCATACCATCATATAATATGGCTGAAGGTTCCTGAGATTTTTCGTTGCATACCAGGCGTATGTTCAGACGATTTGCCCATATTGCCAGCTGTTCTACCCCTGCTGCCCTGTACGTATCACATCCCACCAGGAGTACTTTCTTCCCTTGATCCAGGTAATAATTGGCAAGTTTTGCTACAGTTGTTGTTTTTCCGGTACCGTTTACTCCCACAACCATGATAACAGAAAGTGAATCTGATCCATCCTGTTCACCGGGGGAATTAGGCAGGATTGATCCTAAATAATCTTTCACATGTGTATAAAAATCAGATTGATTATTCTTTTGAATAATCCCAAGGATTTCATCGACTGTCTGAATACCCAGGTCCGCACCAATGAGACAATTTTCAAATTCTTCCAATATCTCCGGAGAAATCTTATGACTCGTGAGCATTTCCAATGCATCAGATATAGAGCTACGGGTGTGGCTAAGAGCACTGAAAAGCTTTCCTAAAAAAGCCATGAATAATTAAAGTTTCTTAAACTCTTTAAGAAATGTCCCGATATAAACAATCCAACTGATCAACAATAATGGAATTACTATCAATAGACACGTCATTGTCAATAATTCCAATATTTCTGTGCGTGGAATTATTTTAAGCAGGACAAATAATGCAGTCAATCCGCTCGCCCATTTTCCAAATATATTTGCACTGAGTACTAAATCTGTATAATTTATAAAATAAATTGCTCCAATCGAAATGGAGACGTAACGAAGGATTAAAATAATAAAAAACCACAGGGGAATCGTTCCATTCAAAATAAGATAAAATACAACAGAACCAATACAAATCGTATCGCAGATAGGATCCAGCCATTTTCCAATATGAGTGACTTCGTGGGCACGACGGGCAAAATAGCCATCCAGCATATCTGACACGGCTGCTATCAAAATAAGCCCCAATGTAATCAACCACCATTCCTGATTCTGTAAGGAATAAATGATGGGAATTGACATAAAACCCCTCCCCAGACTGATTATATTCGCCACCGTAAGAATCCGGGTTGGATCGGTAATCTTTGGTTTATGTATCTTTTCGTTCAATCTGTATTAAATCAGAAGTTGTTATTGAGTCGTCGTCAAGTGATAAAACAACATTACAAATGCTTTGTACAAATTCAACATCATGTGATATGACTATTATATGTTTTTGCCTCAAATATCTCTGTAAATACTGGAGTAAATTTACCTTTTGTGTCCAGCCCAATCCAAAGGTTGGTTCGTCTAAAATGAGAAGATCAAATTCACAGTGGGTAAGAATTATGATAAGGGCTATACGCAACATAGACCAAGGAATATCATATGATGATTTATTTTTAATTAAATCCCATTTAATCTGGTTCCGTTTCATAACGGTGATACATTTTTTACGCAGATGAAATTGTAGTTTTCCAATACTAAGAAATTTTTGGAGGAGATTCTCAAGTGTGTCCTCTCCAATTAACCGTTCCGGGAATTGATCTAAATAAGCTATTGTTGGAGCATTATCTCCTTTTATCTTCAATTGTATTGCTCCACTATCCGGATGATTGATACCAAGTATTAGTGAAGCCAGAGTCGTTTTGCCAGACCCATTCGCTCCTACAATTCCTAAACTTCTGGAATTGTTCACTGTGCAATTCATTTGCTTAAATAATTTTCTTTCACCTTTGTAGTCAAAAGACATTGAATCAATCTCAAGGTTTAATGATCCCTCCATTAATTTGCTGCAGGGAAATATTGGCTTTTCACCAGGCGTAAATTTAGATAAAGAAGAAAGGGATAATTCCCAGCAGGAAGCTCCATATTGAAGGTCATCAATATTAGAGGTTAACCAAAAAACTATCTGGTTATTTGCGCGTATTTTTTGTTGGATTTTTTCCAGTATAAAGCTTTTCATTCTTCGATTTAGAAATGAAAGACAATCATCCATGATTATTAATTCCGGTGCAGTACTGAACGCAGTGATGATATTCAACATTTCTTTCTCCCCACCGCTTAAAGTAACAGGATGCCTCGAACCATTAATAGAAAAAGGAAATTCCTCTTTCAATGCCAAAAAGTCGGATTGAATAGCAGCCGAATCCGTTTGATTACATTCCAGCGAAAATGCCAGTTCCCCATCTAGTGTATCGCTTACTATTTGACTATCCGGATTTTGTAAAACGATTTGGATCATATGTGGACATTTTTCAATCTCCAAATCAAAATTTCCAGGATAGTTTCCATGTGTACCTGACAGATGTTGAGCAAGGCTTGACTTACCAACACCACTTTCTCCGTAAATTACGTGAAGACCGGGTTCTAATTTTACTTCGGTGGAATTCCCGGAAAATCGAGTAAAATCAATAGTAAATAGAAGTGTATTAATCACGAATAATCCCACGAACCACCCGTGTTGAAGATCCTAAGTTTCGATGGATTACGTCAGTTGCTGCATAACTTGCATTCATATAATAATCCTGGTCATCCAATAGTGCGGAAAATTTGGTTGTCACATCCATTGAAGTTTTAACCGAAAATCCTCCGCCAGCCTGGATAAGTTCTCCCGCTTCAGGAGAATTGTCGTGCTTAGGCCCAAACAAGACAGGAAGCCTCGCAATTGCCGGTTCCATAACATTATGTACACCAGTTGAAAATCCCCCGCCAAGATAAGCAATTTGACACTGCCAGTAGAGTTTTGCTAAAATTCCAACAACACCAACCACAACAACTCGTGCTCCCCTGATATCCAAGTTAAATTTGGAGTTATGTCCGTTAACACTGAATCCATGCTTTTCGAATTTCTTAATCGCAGCCTGTATATTTTGATCAGTAGGTTCATGAGGAACCCACAAGAGGGATATCTCCTCATTCTCTTTTAATAACTGTATTATAGGTTGACTGATTATTGCTTCATCTTCAGGCCAAACACTTCCAGCAACAATTCGTTTTTCACGCTGTAATACCGACATGGTCCGTTCCTTTGTGAATGTATTAGCATGGTTTTTAACCTGATCATACCGAGGATTTCCCAAAACACGAATTAACGGTGATTTATTAACACTGACAATTTTTTGAAGGAGAAGGTAATCAGATCTTGAAATAGTATATATTGCGGAGAATGAATGATACACAGAACGATAAAAATTCCGTATTACAGGAAAAATTTTATAGGTCTTATCTTTAAAATAGGCGGCAAAGATAGTTGTATGAATATTCCGAAGATATGAAATCCAAACCAAATTGGGCCAGATATCATATCCCGCAAAAATAATCTTTTTGGGGCGAATTATTCTCAATGCCTTCCCAATACTCCAAATAAAGTCAAATGGAAGATAAATCTTACAATCTATTTGCTCATTTTTCACATTCTGGTATCCAGCCGGAGAAAAAAAAGATACAAGGACTGTACACTGTGGTTCAATTTCTTTTAATCCCGAGAGGACAGGAAGAACCTGCTGAAATTCACCATGGGAGGCGACATGAAACCAATACACATTATATGATCGGTCAAAATCTTTAAAATATGAGCGTAATGTAGGAAGAGACATCATACGTCCCTTAAAACCATCCTTAAGTTTCTGGTTGAACAATGTGCCGATTAACCCAAAAATAAACAAGATTGGTAAGAGAATCAGATTATATAAAAATGCCCAAAATATAATCATACTTCTAAAACCTTTTGTATAGCAGTTTTTACTGTTCCTGGATTAATTGAATTCATACAAACCTGTTCGTCTCTGTAACAGGGCTTTCTTCCATTTTGTGAGCATGGCCGACACCAAAGATCCTCCCTTTCAACGATTATAGATTCAGGTAAATTTGGTCCACCACCAGTTTCTACCGAGGTGGGTCCCATTATCATCACAACAGGAACTCCAAGGGCTTCCGCTCCATGTACAAAACCTGTATCACTTCCGATGACTAACTTTGCCTGAGAAATAAAAGCTAAGGTTTCCCGTAAATTCGTTTTTCCATGAAGATCAACAACCTGAGGGTTGATTTCCGACAATTCATTACAAATTATATCGGAAGATGATCCGATGAGCACCACATGTAAATTAATACTTTCCAACTCTTTGATTACCTCAGTATATCCTTGGCAATTCCAAATTTTTTGCTTCCATGCTGCTCCAGGTATAATCACACCATAATCACCAAAAATACTCATTTCTTTAAGCTGATCTAAGGCAATTTGTTTTTCTGATTCTGAAAGAAAAAGGGATGTTTTAGGAATAGAGGCTGCTGTATCCAATAAATCGATCATTGGTTCGTGAAGAAGGCTCAATTGAGAAAAGGTATCAGAAAAACGATTGATATGAAATTGAAAGAGCTGAAATCGTTTCCATCTGGGTTTTTTCAAAATTCGTTTTTCTGAATTTTTCATTTCTTTCCTTATAATCTTAGATCGAAGAGTATTATGGAGATCCACAACTAAATCATAATTCATTGTGTTCAGATATTTTCCAGCTCTTTTTATCTGTACAAATCCTGCTGCTCTCTCCAGAATAAGAATCTCATTGATGTATGGATGACCTTCCAGGATTGAAGAATAATCATTCATAGTGAAAAAATCAATCCGGGCTTCAGGAAAGCACTTTCTAAGAGAAGCGAGCGGAGATGTTGACAAAATAATATCCCCGATGGAACTGAATTTGAGAATTAGGATTTTCAAAATTTAACGAAATATATAATTCAATAGTTTAATATACAATCATAGAATGATCATCATCCATCAATGGTAGATCAGGTGCTTTATTTTGTTCTATGGGTATTAAAAACCAATAAATCTAACATAGATTTCTTATAGGAAGAATCCTCATAAGTTTTGATTGCCATCATAGCATTGTTTGAAAAATCTTCAATTTTGTTTCTTGCATAATCAAAACCGCCACCTTTCTCAATTAGATTCCGCAATTCACGAATAATTTGGGGAGTTTTCTTTTTTGTTCGAATAATTGTATTCATCCGTTTTTGATCGCTCTTTTTCAGGGTACGAAAGCTGTGAATATAGGGAAGAGTAATCATGCTTTTTTTTACATCATGTGCAACATCTTTTCCAATATCTGACTCTCGAGCTAACAAATCAAATAAATCATCTTTTATCTGAAAAGCCATACCAAAGTTTTGACCAAAATCTTTCATGGCTTTCCGATCCTCTAGGTTGTTTGTGGTGGTCAGTGAGCCAAGCTCACATGAAGCAGAAAACAAAGAAGCTGTTTTCCGGGAAATAACGTCATAGTACAACTTTTCAGAAACGGACTTCCTGAAATTTTTTTCGATTTGAAGAATCTCACCAGAACTCATCTGTTCTGCAGTTCCAGATATAAGTTCCAGTACCTCAAAGTCTTTGAGCTTAATCATATTAATCAAAGATTTACTTAACATATAATCACCCATCAGTACGGATAGTTTATTTTTCCATTTTTTATGAAGGGCAGCCCATCCACGGCGAAGATTTGCCTCATCAACAACATCATCGTGAATTAACGTAGCAACGTGAAGCATTTCAATCATCGCTGCAGCTCGGAAACTGTTTGCAGTAGGTTCCCCACAGATATGTGCTGAAAAAATTGTTAAGAATGGCCGGATATGTTTGCCTCTTCGCATCATCATATATTTCGCTAAGATATTAATCAATCGAACCTCAGACTGAAGCGAATCCTTCAATTCCTTTCGGAATAAATGAATATCTTCATTAATGGGTACAGTTATTTCCTTTAATGATTTGATGTCTTGTACCTTTGTGTTAATATTATTCATCACAAAAATTCAATCACTTCTCTGTCACATAGGCGCTCATTGATGAAATTATACTTTTAATCTGTTTTCAGATTGGTAGTTTCTTCTTCTGTCTTTATTGCAAGCCAGGAAACACCGATACTTATCTCGTACAGAATTGTCAAGGGGAGAGCCATGAGAAAAAGACTGATAGGATCAGGGGGAGTAATCATTGCAGAAAGAATTAATATGATAACAATCGAATGACGGCGGTAATGTCTCATAAATGGAGGAGTTAGAATTCCAATGGAAGACAAGATATATGTAAGTACAGGCAGTTCGAAAATCAGTCCGGTACCTAGTAAAAGCCAAGTTATGAAACTAAAATAATAATTAATAGAAAAATTATTTTGGATGTCACCATATCCAATGGAAGTAAAAAAATTTAGCGAAAATGGAATAATAACAATATAAGCGAAAAAAACACCTGCAAGAAATGAAATGAATGTAAAAATAATTAGTGGAAAAAGATATTTACGTTCATTCACTAGTAACCCAGGTATAATAAATTTCCACGTTTGATATGTTAAAACAGGGATTGCAAGAATGACTCCACCGACAAATGAAAGTCCCCATTTGATTAAAAACATTCCCTGCACTTTAAGAACTTGCAGGTCTAAATCTAGCTTTCTTGTCGGCAGGATTAGTATTTCAATAACCTGATCAATAAAAAAATATGTGACGATAGCTCCAATAAGAACTGATATTAATGCCTTGATAAGTCTCCATCGCAACTCTTCGAGATGATCCAGAAAAGACATGTTTCCATGATCCAGATCAGCCATTTTCAAAGGCTGTTAGTAATTCTTCCGCAATTTGATATGGAGAAGATTGAATAGATTCTACTGATTGAGTAGCCTTCTCTAACTGTTCTAATCGATGAGAAGACCAAATTTTGCTCAACAATCGGTCCTGAATCAACCCACGGATTCGATCCCGATGTCTTTCGAGGCGTTTTGATTCAAGAATCCCTCTTTTATCCATTTCTTTTAAATGATCTCCTATGAGATTGTACCAATCAAATACACCTTCACCCGTACTCGCAATTGTATTAATAACTGGGGGTTCCAAAGAATCCGGTTTTGAGAAACTATGCAAAAGCGCCTGAAGGGTTTGCGCTAAACGATTTGCACCTTTCTTATCAGTTTTATTAATAACAAAAATATCAGCTATTTCCATTAATCCAGCTTTCATTAATTGAATTTCATCACCTGTCCCTGGCATGAGCACTACAACAGTCAAATCAACTGCTTTTACAACATCGTGCTCTGCCTGTCCAATGCCAACTGTTTCAAATATAATAATATCTTTTCCACTGGCAGCTATGACATCACCAACCTCTTGTGCTTTTTTAGCAAGACCTCCTAAATATTGATGAGATCCCATACTCCTGATGTACACATCATTATTATCATAAAAACGGTTCATCCTTATCCGATCGCCTAACAATGCACCACCAGAAAACGGACTGGAAGGATCGACTGCTACAACACCGACGGATTTAGCTTGGGAGAGAATTTCCGGGATCAAACAATCTACCAGCGAACTTTTTCCAACCCCTGGGGGGCCGGTTATGCCAATCCTGACAGATTGCTGAATGTAAGGGTGCAATTGAATAAAATAATCAGGAGAAATATCCTGATCATTTTCGATATCACTTATAGCCCTGGACAGCTCTCTATGATTATTTGAACGAATACTATTAAGCATCGTACTGTCCATAGAACTACCGTGTTTTATAAATTACTAATTATCAGGAAAAAAGCCGACAAAATTTGATAAAATTGCGTATGGTTGTTTTACGACCACGACGGGCGATAAACCGTTTTTTCTCTAGTGATTTTAGGACTCTGGATACAGTTTCTCTGGAAGTTCCTGCCATATTTGCAATATCCTGATGATAGGGTAAATTATTGATAGTTACAGTCCCTCCTTTTATTTGACCTAATTCTTCTGCAAGGCGTATGAGAGCAATACATATTCGCTGTTCCGCATCACTAAGAGATAAACTCTCAATCTGTTGATCACTATATCTTATTCGGGAGGTTAATTCTTCTAAAAGCTTAATAGCAATTTGGGGGTAACTTTCAAGAATATATAAAAAGTCACCACGTTGCAAAGACAAAAGTACAGAATCATCAATGGTGACAACATTCGCCGATCTTCCCTCACCATCCAGCAATGCCATTTCTCCGAAAAAATCTCCCTCTCCAAGCATAGCCAATATCACTTCCCGTCCATCATCACTCATTCGGGTTACTTTTACTGCACCTGACTTTATTAAGAAAAATGTCCTCCCCATACTTTCTTCAATGACAACCATTTTACCCTTTGAATAACTTCTGGTTACCATTTTTTCAGATATTTTTTTCAGCGAAATTTTATTTAAACTAGAAAAAAGAGGAACCGACTGCAATAATTCAATTTTGTCCATTGTAGAAAATACAATAATATTTTAATTTTTCAAATTATAGTTTAAGAATAAATAGAAATCCCAATTCAAGCACATTATAACTTTATTTGTTTCGATTGACTTCAAAGATAAAATTGAAATAAGTTTAACCCAATAAAAATATAGAAAGAACAAAAATGGATAGACACCCGCAACAAATTAAACGCGAACGACAGGATATAACCCGTAGAAACCGAAACATTCGAAACATGTCAAAGCTCAGGACTCTTATAAATAACCTTTTACAGACAAATGACCCGGTTGAGGCGGATCTTGTTTATAAAAATACAGTTAGTTTTATTGACAAAATGGTAAGCAAGCGTTTAATACATAAAAATACAGCAGCTCGCCGTAAAACACAGATTACTCGACATGTTAATTCTATTAGAAAAGATTAACGATCAAATCCCTGATAATTTGGAGCTTCTTTCATGATACGCACTTCATGGGGATGATTTTCCTTTATTCCCGCGCTTGAAATCTGAATAAAATTTGATTTCTCACCAAACTCTTTAATAGTCTCCACACCACAATATCCCATTGATGATCTCAAACCACCTAAGAGCTGATGAATGGCATTTTGAACTGATCCCCTGTATGGAACCATACCTTCAATTCCTTCCGGTACAAGCTTGGAGCTATCCATCCCTTCCTGAAAATACCGGTCACTACTCCCCTCCTTCATTGCTTCCATAGAACCCATGCCGCGGTAGGTCTTATATTGACGTCCTTCATATAAAATTGTTTCTCCGGGGCTTTCATCCATTCCAGCAAGGAGATTTCCAATCATGACGGAATCCGTCCCAGCAGCAAATGCTTTGGCCATATCACCGCTATACCGAATTCCACCATCAGCAATAACGGGGATGTTATGTTTCCGGGCTTCATCCACACAATTCATGATCGCCGATAATTGAGGAACCCCAGTCCCAGAAATAATACGTGTTGTACAACTTGATCCTGCTCCAATCCCTACTTTAACTCCATCAACTCCACTATCAACAAGCGCTTTTACTCCATCCGAAGTAGCAACATTTCCTGCAATGACATCTACTGAAACCAAAGATTTAATTTTTTCAGTAGTACCTAAAACATCGGAGGAATGTCCATGAGCAGTATCGACGATAATGGTATCTACATGGGAATCAACTAAGGCTTGTACCCTCTCTAAGACGTCTTTACCAATACCAACGGCAGCACCCACCCTGAGACGTCCATTTCTATCTTTGCAGGCATTGGGAAATCGTTCTTTTTTTTGAATATCTTTCACCGTTATTAAACCAGCCAAATTACCCTTTTTATCCACAACGAGGAGTTTCTCAATACGATGTTCCTGTAAAATCTTTTTCGCTTTTTCCAGAGTTGTCCCTATGGGAACAGTCACAAGATTTTTAGATGTCATCCTGTCTTTTACAGATAAATTTAAATCTGTTTCAAAACGAATATCCCGATTTGTTAAAATACCAACAAGTTTTCCCTTTTTCACTACCGGAAGACCACTGATTTTGTTTTGATCCATAAGTTGTTTTGCTTCACGAATTGTTCTTGAAATATCCAAAATAATAGGATCTATGATCATTCCACTCTCTGAGCGTTTTACCTTAGCCACCATTGATGCTTGGTTTTCAATACTCAGATTTTTATGAATAATGCCAACTCCACCTTCTCGGGCAAGTGCTATTGCCATTTTTGTTTCGGTCACTGTGTCCATTGCTGCACTGAGAATTGGGATATTCAGTTGAATGGACGATGTCAATTTGGATGACACATTAACTTCTCTTGGGAGGACAGATGACTTTTGGGGTACTAACAGAACGTCATCAAAAGTCAAGGCGAATGTAAATGGTGGACGGTTTTTCACGTGTTTTACTCCAATGAACTAACTTTTTGAACAGCGCTTTGTAAAAGATTTAGCTGAAGTTCTTTTTGATCAGACTCACCAGTTGTTATTTGGATTAGCTTCCCAAAGCCTGTGTTCATCTCATAAATTTTATCTCCCCGTGCAAGGATATCAGCCAATCGTTTGTGTGATGATTTGGCCGCTTCTTGAGCGTTGCGCTCAATTCGCACTATTACCTGAGCTTTAAGGGAAGTGGGGAATTCCTTATATGTATATGTTTTTGGAGAAATTGATACAGCTGACATAAGGAAATTTAGGATAAGTATTTGTCAAGAAGAAATGAAGAATTTTTGAAAAATCAATATAATGGAAATTAAATAGCAACTCATAGACCTTGTAAAAAGTGAGATAAATCGATCAATATCTAAAAGTTCAATTCATTAATATTTTCCACCACTTCATGATGAACAGGGATGGAATCACTGAAATGCTTTCCGTAGCCTTTTGTAATAACGCGATCATCAAGCACAATAAATGTTCCCTGATCTAGGGTGGATCGTATTAACCGGCCAAAGCCCTGGCGAAACTTGATGACACACTCAGGAACGGTATAGTCAAAAAAGGAACTTCCTCCAGACATATCAACCGATTTAGAATAGGCCCACACCACCGGTTCTGTAGGTACACTAAAAGGAAGTTTGGTAATAATAAGTGTTTCGAGAAGTTCACCCGGTAAATCAATGCCTTCCCAGAAAGCATTTGTACCCAACAAAATTCCATTTGGATTACTATGCATGCCCTGCAGGATTGAGTAACGGGAAACACCATATCTCTGGGCAAATATAGGCAAATCCCGACCCTCCGGTTTGGAACGTAATTCACGATACGTTTGATTTAACATTTTATGTGAAGTAAATAAAACCATGATTCTATTATTAAGACTATTATGAAAATTGTAAATAATAGAAGCAATTGATTCTGGATCATTTCTGATATCTTTTTTCCCACCGTATTGAAAATATTTAACCTGATCTTCATAATAGAAAGGACTCGCAAATACATCGGTTTTCAATTGTATCTTTTTTAGATTATTTAAGCCTACCCGTTCACGGAAATAGTCAAAAGATTCATCAATCTGGAGAGTCGCTGAAGTCAAAATGCAATGATCCAGTTTTTCAAAGAATTGGGAGGATAACATCCGTGAAACATCAATGGGAGAACCATGTAACGAAAGACTAAGTTTTCTGCCCTCAGCTCCTGGGTGTATAAATTTTCCTTCCTGCCAATACACCCAGTCAGGATTCTGGTTTGCCGTCAACATGACCAAAATCGCTGACTTTTCTTTCAGTAAATCTATTCGTTGCTCCAAAGTATGATGGAGATCAGGATATTCCTTTTTATCAGGATCTATTGAAAGTAACTTTCTTTCAATTCGATCCAGAGTTTGAAGAAGATTATTCAGGATAGAACTCAACCAATGCAGCTCACCTTGAACGCTTCCAAATTCTTCAGTGAGGTTTTCTATGATAACCTTTTTTGTATATGTGTCTTTTACTGAATATCGTTTCGTATAATGCAGGCTAAGAATATCAAAAAAGTCCTTCACTGCTTCCATTCCTTCGTTCACTTGATCTTGTAGGTTTTTGGAATAAGATTCAAACTCTGGATAAAGTTTTGACAAGTCTTTTAAACCCTTAGACCACCAAACGGTACCAATATTTGACGGATCAATACTCCGAAAAACCGACATGATTACAAATTGATCCATGTGAATTGATAATTGACTGTAAGCTGTACTTATTAAATTATGAGCCTCATCGATAATCACTGCATTATAGGGTGGCAGAAATCCTGACGATGTGATTTCAGACAATAAGAGAGCATGATTTACAATGATAATTTGAGCATCAAAAACTGAACGGCGGACCTTTCCGAAAAAACATCCTTTATATTTCGAACAAATATTTGTTGTGCAGAAACCCGGTTCACTTTGAATCAAAGATGCAATTCTTCCAGGATGGCTGCTCCAAAAACCATTACACTCCGACAAATCTCCAGTATCCGTATATTCGAGCCAAACAAAAATTGGTAAGAGGCTTTCTATTTCTTTGGGAGATAATTGTTTTCCACTATTAGTAATTTCCCAGTTCAATCTTGTCTTGCAGATATAATTATTCCGTCCTTTTAATTTAACGGCATTAATTGATACATCAAGCGCCTGTGCTAAAAGAGGCAGGTCTTTGTAAAATAATTGATCCTGAAGGTGTTTTGTATGGCAGGAAATAATGGTTGGTCCCTTATCTCCAGCAATAACAGTCCGCTTCAATGCAGGAAATAAATATGCCAGTGATTTCCCAAGCCCTGTTCCAGCTTCAACAATACCAATTTCAGGAGTGTCAATGATAATATTTTCCACAAATTCACCATAACCAACCTGAGCCTGCCGATTTTCGAACCCATCCATCTTTTCCTGCAATAATCCACCGGGGCAAAAAACGTCCTGAACAGAAATATTTTCGATATGTTTATTCCCATTAGAACGATAAATATTTGAGTACTTATTGTGCTGAACGTTTGATTTTGTTATCCCTGCCTTCAAATCTTCAGTCCGAATTAGTTCATTTGCTAAATCAATATAAAGCGACTTATTGGGAATGGTAGCTGATTTGACCAGAGATGCCAGCTTAGAGATTACATGTAATGGATAACTTGCTGCTTCTTTTACCAAATGAATAAATATTGTACCGCAAATCTCAGCATCCTTTTCTGCTCTATGGGAACCGATGGAAGACAAACCAAAATATTCACCGACTGATCCAAGATTAAACGCCGGATTATCAAATAAAAATATTCGGGCTAACTGGAGTGTATCATATTGGCAATGATCCACTTCCGATTTTCCAAATCGATCACCAAGTGCATTTAAAAATTTCATGTCAAAAGAAATATTATGAGCAATAAGAGGGAAATCTCCAATAAAAGTAAAAAAATTGTCAAGGATATCCTTTTCTTTTGGCGCAGTAGCCACCATACTATTTGTGATTCCTGTTAAATCCGTGATAATGTTTGATATGTGCCTCTCCGGATTAACGAGGGTTACAAAACGATCAGTTATTTTTCCATCAATATACCGGATTGCTGCAATTTCAATAATTCGATCTGAATGTGCACTCAAACCGGTTGTTTCAAAATCCAGCGCAATAAAAGAGGATAGATTTAATTTTTTAAATAATTGTTTTTTAATCATTTAAATTAAAAATTTTACCCAAATAGTTAGAATTTCTCAGCTAATTATATTTTCACTAATAAACCCAAACCTCGAAAATTATAATAAGAGGATTGAATTGAGTTCATTTTTATAAAAGTCAAACATAATAACACAATAAGCTTAGAAATGAAAAATAGTGAATAGTTAATCAAAGACCGGTAAACAATCGCATTACATCAATTAAAAGAGTTGGTTTCTTTGAGACTGCGATAGAAAATAGTTTCATAAGCGACCGATCTTCCTCTTTGACAGCAGCGATTCCATCGGCAATACGATTTAAATCATCATCATCAAATCTAAATATCGCCTCTTTTATCCGATAATATTTTTCATGTTTTTTCCCCCTAAGTTTTGCCCATTTCTTTTCATAAGAATTAAGATTAGCCCTAGTGGGTTCTTTCTTATTATGCAAAAGTTCAATTGCAGTTTCCGCTGCAGCCATCCCGCTCATCATTCCAGAACTTATACCTCCTCCAGTCATTGGATTTACCGTATGCGCTGCATCACCAACCAACATCAAACCGTCCGCAACCATACATTTCAGCGTTTTATCAACCGGAATACCCCCAACCACCGTGGTTAAAACTGAACATTCAGGATATTTCCATTGCAGAAATTCATCAAGAAATTTCTGTGCAGATTTCCCCTCTTTCGCAAAATAGCCGGAAATCGCCAAACCAATATTTGCAGACTTGTTACCTTTTGGGAACACCCACAAATAACCTCCAGGTGCCCATTTTCGGGATAAATAAAACTCAAATTTATTAGATTGAACCTCTATTCCTGAAACGGTTTTCTGAATACCCGATTCCATGTCTTTTAATTTTACCTGAGTCCGGAGTCCTCCCCAACGACCAACTCGACTTTCCACACCGTCAGCGCCGATTACAAACTTTGCTTTTACTTCAAAAGGTGTGTTCAAGTAGTTTCCCTTAACTCCACAAACCATATCATTATCAATAATCAATCCATTTACATATGCTTTGGTAACAACCATTGCGCCTTCCTGGACAGCCATATGAGCTAAATCATAATCAAAAATCCTTCGATCAAGAATGTACCCTTTATCATTTAAATCAAATTCAATTTCTGTTCCATTGGGAGCTGTGAGTTTAATTCGATCAATGGTAGATAGAATCCAACGAGGATCAGGATCATGAAAATAACGCAAACCTTTATCACTAATAGCTTCACCACACCTTACAGGCATACCAATATCCCTGTCTTTCTCAAGAACAAGAACCGAGAGACCACCACGGGAAGCAACTTGAGCAAAAGTGGTACCTGCAGGTCCACCTCCAACTACGATGCAATCAAATTGTTGCTGTTGCCACACTGCTTAATACATCAATTGGACAAATGAAAACACACAGATCACAATCAATACAAATTTCATCATCAATTTCAATAATAGATTCCATCACTTCAATACAATCTACCGGACATACCCCTACACAGCAGCCACAAAAATCACACTTATTTTCCTCTATTTGGATCATAGCTATTTATTTTAACCTTTTTTTTGATCAACAGAAAATGTTGGAAATACTATCCCGTAGCGGAAATAATGGTAATAACGCAAAAAATAAAAAAGTAGAAATAAAGGAATCAAAAACCATCCTTGCCGCATTGCTACAAAAATTGCCATTATTAAAATTGGAAATATCCTCGCACGTTGAACATGCCGACCATGTTTCATGAGAAAAGAAACAAAGGGAAATGGGAATGCAACTGCAGATGCGGTGCTTATTACAGGATCATCCAGTGCAAAACCAATTATTGTTGACATAATCAGTAAAACCGATGCACCCAAACAGTATTTCCAGCGTTTTTCATTAGAAATTACGGTATTTTCACCTGTATCCTTATCTTGGCGAATTGGAATGCCATAAATAATAAAAATCGCTAAATAAGCCAAAACATAAGGAACAGAATGAGGTGCACCTGTCATTATATTCCCACCCCATCCAATCAGAAACATACCTGCACTGAAAAGAAAATGGACAATAAATTTTGAACTCATTATTTGTTCCTGCCCATATCCGATTAATTCATTTTTAATCAATAATAATATGGATAAGGTAGTAATTAGAATGAGCGATATTACGCCAATGAACCATCTTGAAAAATCCCAAAATAAAAAACGATCATGATGTCCAGAATACGCAGCCATTCCTGCTGCAAAAAGAATCCAAAATCCAAACCAAAACAACGGTTTCCACCTCATGAAACCATCAAAATTTTCAGAAAACGCTGAAAGCGATTTATATGCAGCGGATTCAGAGGGGACTATACGAGAAATAATCATTGGATAAGTTTTATTCCAAATAAAACGTCAAAAATTTCAATTAGAATAATAAATCCAACAATAGAAGCAGCAATCCCTAAAAGGATTGTTATGAGATTTTTAGAGATGGTCATTTTATTCATTCCGCTTTTTAATTCATCCATAAATTGGTTCACACCCCATTTTTTCAAGATAAATATCGCTGTCAGCATACCACCGATGGGAAGCATGTATTTGGAGGATAAGTAATCCATAAAATCAAAAAATGACATACCGAGAAATGCTGTTATGTTTATTCCTCCGCCAAGAGAAAACGAACAAAAAGCACCCACGATTGTTATGATTATTCCAAATTGAAAAGTCGCTTTTTTCCTAGTCCACCCTTTTTGATCAATGAAATAAGCAGTAACAACTTCCAGGATAGATATCGCTGATGTAAGCGCAGCCATAAAAAGCAGAAAAAAGAACAATGTACCCCATAAAGTACCGGCATCTAATTGGGGAAAGACTGATGGCAGAACAACAAAAATCAATCCAGGTCCTTCAGCAGGATTAGCACCCAGAGCAAACACTGTTGTAAAAATAGCTATACCAGCAAGCATAGCGATGGCTGTATCCAAGGTAATCACCCACAAAGCTGAATTAAGTAAATTTTGTTTTCGCCCAAGATAACTTCCATAAGTGATCATGGTACCCATTCCCAAGCTCAACGTAAAAAATGAATGTCCCAACGCCAGGACGACACTGGAAGCTGTTAAGTCTTCAAAGCGCGGTTTAAATAAAAATGAAATTCCTTCCATCCCTCCAGGGAGCGTCATGCCCCGCACAGCCAGCATGCCTAATAGAATAATAATAAGCGGCATCATGATCTTGGACCATTTTTCAATTCCACCTTTAACACCATTAACGATGACCAAAATACAAACGGTCATAAAAATAACTTGAAAGAAAATGGGGCTCCATGTACCTGTTATAAAATTATTGAAAACATTTCCTGCTGCATCCGGATTTCCTGCTAAATCTTTAAAGCCTCCTGTTAGTGAAATAACTATATATTTTAATATCCAGCCTCCAACCACTCCATAAAAGGAGAGGATAACAAACGCTGAACCAACTCCCAGGAAGCCAACCCATCTCCAATTGGTTTTTGGAGCTAATGTTTCAAATGCCCCAACTGGACTTAATTGTGTTCTTCTACCTATAACAAATTCAGCAATCACAATTGATAGACCCACCACCAGAATACACACAAGATATACAACTGTAAAAGCAGCACCACCATTTTGTCCAGCCATATGTGGGTATTTCCAGATGTTACCGATTCCCACAGCGGATCCGGAAGCAGCCAGAATAAAGCCCAGTTTTGATCCCCATTGTTCCCGTTGATTACTCATTTTTCTTCTTTCTGTTTTGTGTCTTCTGCAGTTGATTGTTCCAAATCTTCACTCATTATTTCATCAAATGACTGCAAGTGTGCATCTACAATTGCATCAATTAATCCGTAAATATAAATAAATCCAATCCACCATGCACTTTTATTTCGCTTTTCAAGATATTGATGTTTTGAAAATGCAAGATCATCCTTATAATACCTATAGTTTACACGATATTTATTAAATTTTATTCCGGCATAAATTTCCGCTCCAAATAATATTCCTGCTTTCAGATATTTTTTATTATACAATTGTCCTCCACCAGGACAAAGCAAGGCATAATATGCAGCTTTCTGTGGTGTTCGTATTTTTAACGTATCTTCCTCTTGACCATATCCAAATGAAATTATAAATCCAAAAACGAACCATCTCCTGACTACTTCACGAAATCGAAATTTCTCACCAATATTTTTTAAACCGAGGCTATACATTCAATCTCAATATCTGCATTCATTGGAAAACCAGCTACTTCTACTACGGATCGGGCGGGTGGTTCAATCCCTTTGAATTGGTCGCTGAAAACTTCATTTACTGTTGAAAAACGGGAAAGATCAGTAGGAAACACTGTCATTGTCAATATTGAAAATAATTCTGTACCGCCTGCCTCAATAACCGCATCTAAATTACGGAATACCTGCTCCACATGGTCTTGAAAATTCCCCTCTACAACTTGACCTGTATCCGAATTAATCGGGATCTGTCCTGCAGTAAAGGCGAACCGTCCATCTGAAAACGCCTTGTTGTATGGTCCAGCCGGTTCCGGTGCATCAGAACTGTAAATTATCTTTCGTGTCATCGTTTTATTCCTCGATACAGCAAACAGCTAAACCAATATCTCCATTCAGTTCTCTGTGAATTGATCCATCAATTTTTCGGATGTAAAATTCACCTACCACGGCAACTGTCATTTCAAATACATGACCGCCTTTCACGTTCATATCATGGTCACCAATCGTGATATGCGCATGAATAAACGGCTCCCCATCTTTCAACGTGATATTCCCCATACAGGAAATCAATTCATGTGTTTTATCAAATTTTTTATGGATATAACTCTTGGAACCAGGGTCAAAAGCGCCGATCTCAATATTTTTCACTGCACCAATTCCGGATATTTCCCCATTTTGGATACTGTTTTTACTACAGAATTCCGTAAGAGTTTTCATGACCGGTTCATCTTTTTCAAGAAAGATAAAATATGTTTTGTCCACTTGTTTAGATTGCATTTTTTCCCTTTCGTCAGGATGAAACAGCATCCTGTACGATCTTGTAACTTTCATCGATGGCATCTTTTAATTTCGAATTATCTTTTCCACCGGCAGTGGCAAGATGAGGTTTTCCTCCTCCGCCTCCCCCCATCACAGCTCCAATCAAACGCGATAAATCGCCTGCTTTAATCCCTTTTTTTATCAGGTCAGATGTAACAACGATCACAGCAGTTGGTTTTTTGCTACCCCTCATCCCCAAAACCCCAACGCCGGATTTAAGAACTGACAATAAAGAATCCCCGATTGATTTTAGTTCATCTACAGAAGATGCATCAACCTGTTTCCGGACGAAAATAACGTCACCAATTTTCTCAGACTTTTCAACAATGGATTTCATATCAACGCTGACGGATCTGGAATCTTTTTTTAAAGCCTTTTCCAATTCTTTTTTCTGTTGTATCAGTTGCCGTACTCTTTCGGGCAAGTCTTCAGCTGAGGAATTAAACTGAGTTTGAAGCTTATGGATAATGTCCGTTTGGTTTTGCATAAACTTCACTGCTTCCCGTCCGGTGACTGCGACTATTCTTCGCACACCTGAAGCAAGCGAAGATTCTTCAATGATCTTTATGAAACCGATATCCCCAGTTTGGTTTGTATGAGTTCCTCCACAAAGCTCTTTGGAGTAATTTCCAACGGATACCATGCGTACCTTATCACCATATTTCTCTCCAAATAGAGATTGAGCCCCTTCCTGTTGTGCTTCTACAAAACTCTTTATAGAGACATCCAAAGTAGTGTTTTTTTGAATTTCCTGATTTACTAAGGATTCAATCTGAATGATTTCTTTTGGGATGATTTTTTCAAAATGTGTCAAGTCAAACCGGAGATAGTCCGGTGCAACTAAAGATCCAGCTTGATGAACATGATCTCCAAGTACTTCTCTCAACGCTGAGTGCAACAGGTGGGTTGCAGTATGATTCAACTGAATAGCACGGCGGCGATCTTTATCCACATTGCATTGAACCTGCTGTGTCGCTTTCTTTGGATCAAAATCTCCCTTACAGTAATGAATACAGGTTTCTCCATCTTTTTTTGTATCCATGACCTGTAATGTAATTTCATTATAAAGAATAACCCCTGTATCACCGATCTGACCTCCAGATTCAGCATAAAACGGAGTCTGATCCAATATTATGAGAATTTCATCTTCAGACTTACTCCACTGTCTAATCGTAGAAGCACATGAAAGTTGTTCAAAACCTACAAATTTTGAATCCGAACCTTCACTGATGATATTCCATTTAATATTCACTGCTTCCTTTCTGAATTTACCTGAAGATTTTGCACGTAATTTTTGCTGTTCCATTTCCTTGTCGAATCCTATTCCATCAACTGAGAGTCCTTTCTCCCTCGCCATAAGTTGAGTGAGATCAAGAGGAAAACCATACGTATCATATAAACGAAAAGCTTCCTTACCTGGAATTACATTATCTGCTAAATGTTCCACGACTTTATCAAAATGAGTCAGCCCTCGGTCCAAAGTGGCATTAAATGCGGTTTCTTCCGCTTTAAGTACTTGACAAATATGAGATTTTTTATCAATGATTTCAGGATACACATCCCCCAAAATCTCACCAACAGTTTTCACTAATTCATGAAGGAATGGTTCATGCAGGTTCAGTCTTCGGCCAAATCGGGATGCACGTCGTAAAATTCGCCGCACCACATATCCCCGTCCTTCATTTGATGGCATCACTCCATCAGCTATGGAAAAACTGAGCATTCGTATATGATCCGCAATAACTTGAAATGCTGCTGGATCAGTTTTAAAAATTAAATCTGAAATCTTTTCAATTTTTCTGAAAATAGGCAAAAACAAATCTGTATCATAATTGCTGTTCTTTCCCTGCAGAACAGCTGTGATACGCTCAAGTCCAAGTCCCGTATCAACATGCTTCGACGGCAGGTCATGGAGATTTCCATTCTCATCACGATTACTTTGGATAAAGACCAGGTTCCATAGTTCCCAGTATTCATCTGAGGAATTCAATCCATCTGGAGTTTGTTTTGATAGTTTATTTCCAACATAATAATGTATCTCTGAACACGGTCCGCAAGGTCCGGTCTCTCCCATCTCCCAGAAGTTATACTTCTTGCCAAACCGCAATACACGTTTAGGTGAAATATCTGTTTTTTTCGTCCACAGATCAAACGCTTCATCATCATCGTTATATACTGTAACCCAAAGACGATTTTTATCCAACTGCCAGATTTCGGTAAATAATGCCCACGCCCATTGAATCGCTTCTTCCTTGTAATAATCTCCAAAGGACCAATTACCCAGCATTTCAAAAAAAGTATGGTGATACGTATCCAATCCTACTTCTTCCAGATCGTTATGCTTTCCGCTCACTCGAATACATTTCTGGCTGTTCACTAGTCTTGATGCAACGGGTTTTTGTTCACCGAGGAAAATTGGTTTGAACTGGTTCATCCCGGCATTCGTAAACAGAAGAGTTGGATCATCTGAAGGAACTACAGAAGAGCTGCGGACAGACTTATGCCCTTTACCTTTAAAATAATCTATAAAAGATTCTCTTATCTCTCGGCTGTTCATCGAATCAAACTGATTAGATTATTGTTTCATCAACTTAAAAAGTAAAACTCGTTTCAATTCCTGTCAGGTTTACAGGTTCCAACTCTCCATCACTGCTCATTCGGAATGTCCGTTGATAGGTATAATTCAATACCATTCCGGAACCAAGCTCTATACCAATTCTATATCCCATCACAGTACTCTCGGTAAACTCAAACTCGAAGGGATTAGGCACATTCAACTGCTGGTAAAATAATTTTGCAGTTTTAATTTTACTTATACTTTTCTTTAATCCAAGTTCCGATTGAAAACTCTGGTTTGCCTGGTTGGAAAACATATTGCCGTCCCATATATCTCCCCTCAAATTCTGGTATGCCATTTGGAATCCTAACAAACCAAAAACATCCATACTAAAATTGGCAAAGATTCCTTTCTGCTTCCCAAAACGGCCCAGTTTACTTTCCTTGGTTTTGATTGAATCATCCTCCATTGAAACCCGTTCAACTTCGTAGGTCTGGTTCCAATAGCCAAATTCAAAGTTTCCTTTTGGAATAATTCGATACTCCAAATTAAAATGTGCAGGTCCAAATTTAGCTGCTAC